>Ga0307373_10000107_pt1 | contig 141169 bp, 145 predicted proteins | sample OX2MG_FD_202534 | JGI IMG/M metagenome (GOLD analysis project Ga0307373, IMG submission 202534) | Soil microbial communities from Risofladan, Vaasa, Finland - OX-2 | ecosystem: Environmental > Terrestrial > Soil > Coastal area > Acid sulfate soil | place: Finland: Risofladan, Vaasa... | reverse complement strand
TCCATTACCTTCAGCATCGGTGGCGTCTCCTTCCACCCGGCTCCCACCGGGGTTCGCGTGGTCTACGCGGAAGGGTACGCCGCCTTTTTCATGCCGTCACGATCCACAACTTTCGGTAATAACTCGGACCGCCCGGCGCATCGGGTCAAACGCATAGAACACGCGCACCGGATGCCCGCCTGATTGAACTCTGAGCTCGCGGAGCGCCTTCGATCCCCTGACTTGGCTGCAGTACGGGAACCCCAGCGCCACTCCCTTTTCCTCCAGAAGTCCGACCACGCGAGCCACCGCCTCAGCGTCTCTGTCTGCCAGCTTAAGGAACCAAGCTTCAAACTCCCCGGTCACCTCAACTTCAACCATCGCCGCCACTGGATTGATTATGCCTTTGGTAGCATATGCGGTCAAGCGCATTTAACCGTCGCGCGGCGGTAATCCGGGATCTCTCGGCGTGGCGCGCGGCGCCTGCCGTATGCTAACAAGCGGCATATGGCATCGATGAAATTTCCCGAAGGATTTCTGTGGGGCACCGCCAGCGCCTCATATCAGATCGAAGGCGCGTGGGACCACGACGGCAAGGGCGAATCGATCTGGGACCGTTTTTCACACACCCCCGGCCGGATCAAAAAGAGCTGGACCGGCGATGTCGCGTGCGATTTCTACCATCGCTACAAGGCAGATATCGCCATCCAGTCCGAGCTCGGGCTGAACGCGTCGCGCATCTCGCTGTCGTGGCCGAGGATCATGCCCGACGGCCGCGGCGGGATTAATTCCAAGGGGATCGATTTCTACAAGCGCGTCGCCGACGAGTTGCTCGAGCGCAAGATCCAGCCGTGGGTAACGCTCTATCATTGGGACTTGCCGCAGGCGCTCGAGGATCTTGGCGGATGGACCAATCGCGACCTGGCGCATTACTTCGCCGATTACGCCGCCGCATGCGCCGACGCGCTGGGCGATCGCATCTTGCATTGGATGGTGTTCAACGAGCCGTGGATTTTCACCATCTTCGGCTATCTGCTCGGAATCCACGCGCCCGGGCGGCGCGAGCCCGCCAACGCGATCAGGGCGACGCACGTCGTCAATCTGGCGCAGGGACTCGCGGTGCGGGCGCTGCGCAACTCGCGCAACAAGCAGGCCGCGGTCGGAACCGCGTTCAGCATGTCGTCGGTCGAACCCAACACTAACTCGCCCGAGGACCGGCGCGCCGCCCAGCGGTGGCATCGCTTCAACAATCTCTGGTTTCTCGACCCGCTGATGAAGGGCGAGTACCCGCGACTCGAGGGCGCGGGCGACTTGGCCGGGCAGCTCGATCTGCGTGCCGGCGACCTGGAAGTGATCAAGGCGCCGGTGGATTTTATCGGGATCAATCTCTACTTCCGCTCGATCGTCGCACACAACGATAATCCCGCGATGCTCAACGTGCGCCAGGTTCAAGCGGAGACCAGGGAACGCACCGATTTTGGATGGGAGATTTATCCGAAGTCGCTGTCCGACATGGTGACCACAATCGCCGCCGACTACCCGGGCGTGCCGCTCTATGTGACGGAAAACGGATGCTCTTACGGCGACGCGCCCGGGCCGGACGCAATGGTGCATGACGCACGGCGAATCGAGTTCACGCGCGGCTACCTGGCCGCACTGTGGCGCGCGATCCAAAAAGGCGCCGACGTGCGCGGCTACTTCCATTGGACGCTGACCGACAATTTCGAATGGGCGGAAGGCTACGCGCAGCGCTTCGGGCTGGTGTACTGCGATTTCGACACCCTGGCGCGCACCGTCAAGGACAGCGGGCGATGGTACGCGCAAGTCGCGCGCAACAACGCACTCGATCGCGACGCGGGCGCCGAATGACCGCATCAGAGGACGCGCGGCGATGAGCGGCGCGGAGATCCTGGTCTGGATTCACGTGCTCGGTTGGGCCGCCTATTTCGGCGCCCAGTTCGCGGTCATCTACATGCTGATGCCCGCGGCCGAGAGCGCGCCCGACGAGGCGCATCGCCGCGCGAGCCTGATAGCGGGCTTCAAGTTTTATAATCCGTTTTCGATTGGCATGCTGGGCATCGTCGTGATCACCGGCGCGATGCGGCTGACCGATCTAAAAGCGGAGATGAAGTTCGATTACTTCGCGCGCATTGGAGAGCCGCTCGCGCTCAAGCTCGGGCTCGCGTTCCTGCTCATCTTCATCCAGAGCTACATCACGTTCGGACTGTCGTTCAGAATCGGCCGGCAGGAAGAGGTCGCCGCGCACGGCGACGGACCCGCCTTCACGATCGAGCAGTTGAACTCGATGCTGCGGCGGATTCGCGCGATGATCTGGGTGACCATTGTTCTGACCGCGGCGGTCGTGCTCGTGTCGCTGACTATCGTGCGGCGCGCTTCGGCGGACCCCGGTGCGCCCCCGCCCATCTCCACGCGCGCCGCGCTTGATGCGGGATTCGGGGCCCGAATCGAGCTTGACGGCGCGCGCCGGATCAGCTCCTCAGGCGAGCGCGAGGAACGCGCCGATGATATAGGCGAGGGTCACGAATCCAAACACCACGCCCGGCAGCTCGGTGAGGAAGCTGTTCTGCGCGTAGCGGATGTAGTCGGTCGGCGAGCCGGTATCAGCCGCGGAGCTGAGCGCGAAATTGGTACGGTTGGTAGTCGTTGCGTTCATGGTCGTATTCTCCCGATGGTTACGATTGGTGATTATTGGAGCGCCAGCAGGGAAGTCACGAGGTAAGCCATCGTGACTAGTCCAATCACGAGTCCCGGCACTTCGTTGAGCCAGCTATACTGTGCGAGGCGCACCGCGTCGCTCGACGCCGCGGCCTGCGCCACTTCCGCGTACCCAGCCAGCCCTGCCTCATTGGTCGTCGTCGCGTTCATTTTCAGTTCCTCCCGAAACTTGACTTCGGATGGCTAAAGCATCTCCTATGCCATCGGAAAACTCTCGATTTCAGAAGGAAATCACTCTTCGCGACTTGTGCATAATTCGCCTTAAACTCGAAATAGTTGAGGATTTACGAATAGTTCTAGGAATTCGCGATTTGCAATACGCAAATTTCCGATTTTCGTGATTCGCGTGAATTTTCTGATTATGCGAAATTCCGCACGCAACCCGATGCAGCCACGGCCTTGCACTTCTTCCGATCGCCCCGACGCTTTTAACCAGCGCCCCAATCTGCAAAAGTTGTCGCATCATGGATGACACGCCGCCTGCTCCCGCTCCGCGCTCGACTGCGGAACTGAGTGCACCAACTTCGATCGCATCTGACCCGGCTGCGAAGCTTCAGCTCGCGACAGGATGGAAGCGCGATTCGATCGTGCGCTTCGGCGAGCAGATCATCTTCGTGACCGCGGTGATTGGCGCGGTGGCGCTGGGCTTGGGCATCACCGACTATTTCCGCGACCATCGCTACATCTCGGCGTATCTGATCGCATACATCGGTTTCCGGTTCGCGGAATTGATGGTCGGCGAGGACCCGCGCCATCCGGCCGAGCCGGCCGATGCGCACGCGCAGCGCATCATGACCGAGATCGTGGTGCTGATCCTGTTCGCGGCGGCGCCGTTCGAACGGACTTACCTGTACGGCGGCGAGCCGGAGAAGTGGGTGGGAGCGCTCGGGTTGCTGCTCGAACTGGGGGGGCTATGGCTGGCGCTCGGCGCGCGCATCCAGTTGCATTTTTTTTCGTCGGATCGCAGCGGACGCGAGCGGATGGTGCTGGTGAAGACCGGATTTTTCCGCTACGTGCGCCATCCGGTTTACGTGGGCGTGTTACTGGTGCTGTTCGCCTGGCCGCTCGAATTCGCCGCGCCGATCGTCGCGACATTGACGCTGGTGGCCGGACTGCTGATCGCGAATCGCCAAATCCGCGCCGACGAGGAAACCCTCGCCGCGCGCTTCGGTGCCGAGTTCGAGGATTACAAACGCACCACCGACGCGCTCATCCCGAGCATCTGGTAAGCGCCGCCGCTTCGGCGGACTACTCCGCTTGCGTTGAACACTCCAGATCATACGGTGATACGGACAACCTGCCCTGGGCGGCCGCGGGAGAGCGCGGCTAGCGCGCCAGGAACAAGGGGCAAAAGATCTTCGAGCGCGTTGCTTGGAGCAACCAGAACGACGACACACAGCCGGGATCGCGCGAGATTTTGTTGAAACTCAAGGTTCTGGTCGGCAGTGAGAAAGACCTCGAAACCTTCATCCGCCGCGCGCCGCAAGAGTTCGCCGTTCTTGAGGCCCGTCCAGCCTTGCTGCTGGACCGTGCGCACGTCGTGCGTGGTCAGCTCACGCGCCAGATGGCGCGGAAGCTGTTCATCGAGCAGCACGCGCACTCGCGGTCAAAACCTCATGCGCGGCCTCCAGCGCCGCGATTGCCTGAGCGCGTGAGACCGACGGGAACGCATCGAGGAACTCCTCCAGGCTGTGTCCTCGCTCCAGATAATCGATCAGGTTGCGCAGCGGCACCCGAGTTCCGACGAACACAGGCGTGCCGCCGAGGATCTCCGGGTCGCTGTACACAACCGGACTCTTACTGCTCATGCCTGATTATAGCTAGCGCCGCGCGAAACAGGAAGGAACTCGCCGTCAGCCAACGCGCGATGAATAGGACGCTTCAACATCCTCAGTGCCTTCGAGGCACCGGCACGAAGCTCAAGCGCCACCAGCGGCGGCATCGGCGGCCTTAAAGGGTGCGGCGGTCATGGCTCAACTCGATTGCAGTGCGGAGTACTTCATTCCGCGCGCGCGAGGCGCTGGCAGCGTGCGTGATTACAGTAGCGCTCGTCCGCGCGCGCGGGGACGAATTCCGCGCCGCATCCCGCGCAAGTGGCGAGCGGCTGCGCGCGGTTGAGCGTCACGGGCGGTGGCTCGTCCGATACGACCAGCTCGCCGCGCGCGCCCATCGTGGCTAGAGTGTCGGCGCGCTCGTTGAGTTCGTCGCCGGCATGGCCGCGCACCCATTCGAATTCGACCTTGCGCGCCGCCGCTGCGGCGTCGAGCCGCCGCCACAACTCCTGGTTCGCGTTGCGCTTCCATCCGCGCGTCATCGTGTTGATGACGTATTGGCTGTCGCTGCGCAGGATCACATGCGCGCCGGGCTCGAGCGCGCGTAGCGCCTCGATCGCGGCGGTCAGCTCCATCTGGTTGTTGGTGGTATGGCCGCCGTGGCCGTTGAGTTCGCGGCGCGAGCCGTCGGGTGCGACGATCACGGCGCCCCATCCGCCGCGGCCGGGATTTCCGTGGCACGCGCCGTCGGCGTACGCGAGATAGGGCGCCGCGCGAGAGGGCATCGCGGAATCCTACGCTTGCCCGCGAGCGCGGGCCAGGCTTGCGAACCAAGCTAGATAGTGGCGCGCGGAGTGCGCCCATGAGAAATCCTGCGCGAAGCAGTTCGCCATGAGTTTGCGCCACGCAGGCGGCCTCGCGAACACGGCGGTCATCCGCTTTACCGCGGCGACCAATTCGTCGGCGTCATATTTGTCGAACACGAAGCCGGTTCCGCGCTCCGTCGCCGGATCGAACTCGGTCACCGTATCGCGCAGACCGCCCGTAGCGCGCACGATCGGCGCGGCGCCGTACTTGAGCGCGTACATCTGGGTGAGTCCGCACGGCTCGAACCGCGACGGCATCAGGAAGGCGTCGCATCCGGCCTGGATGCGATGCGCCATCGGATTGTCGAATTCCGAAATCAAGCGAAACTGTTCGGGATAACTCTCTTGCGCGGCGCTGAAAAATTCCTCGAGCGCCTTGTCGCCGCTCGCCAGCATCACGAGTTGCACGCCCTGCTCCATCACGTCATCGAGCGTGTCGCGCAGCAGGTCGCAGCCCTTTTGGGTCGTGAGCCGCGTGACCATCCCGACCAGCGCGCGATCGTCCCATCCGGGCAGCTCGAGCGCGTAACGCAGGTCGCGCGCGCATACGCGCTTGCCGTCGGGCATCGCGGGAGTGTACTGCGCGGCGATCAGATTGTCGTGCGCGGGATTCCATTCGCGATAATCCGCGCCATTCAAGATGCCGACAAAGCGCTCACCCTTGTGGCGCAGCACGCCTTCGAGGCCGAAGCCCAGCTCGGGATCGGCGGTGACCTCGCGCGCGTAAGTGGGGCTGACGGTCGAGGCGCCGTCGGACAGCACGATCGCGCCTTTCATCAGGTTGACGTGGCCGAAGAATTCGAGTCCTTCGATTCCGAAGTACGCGGAATCGATTCCGAGCAGCGGAAAATCCGCGGCGGCGCAGATTCCCTGAAAGGCGAGATTGTGAATCGTAAACGAAATGATCGTGCGCGCGAAGCGCTCGCGCAGCGCCGGATCGGCGCGCGCCACTATCGGCGCGGCGGCGGCGTGCCAGTCATGCGCGTGCAGCACGTCGGGCTTGACGATTTCGGCGGCAACCATCGCGGCGGCCTTGCCGAAGAAAATAAAGCGGCGCAGGTTGTCGGGAAATTCGCCGCTGTGGTCGCCGTACACTCCGTCGTGCGCGAAGAACTCCGGATGATCGATCAGATAGATCGGAACGCCGTGCGAGTCTTCCGCGCGCAGCACGCGGAACTGATGCGCCTCGGCGCCGAGATGCACGGTCATCGCGGAACCAACCGGTTCGGACTTCAGCTTCGAGGTGATCGATTTGAAACCGGGGACGATAACGGCAGGCTCCGCGCCCGCATCTTTGAATGCGGCGGGCAGCGCGCCGATAACGTCGGCGAGTCCGCCGACTTTAGCCCACGGGGAAATTTCTGCCGCTACGATCGCGATTTTCACTTCACGATCAGTAGAACATCCGCAGCCATCGCGCGCCAGCGAATCATCCGGCGCGTGGCCGGGAATTCCCGGCAACATTGGTAGGGCGGGCCTCTGGCCCGCCGTCGATGGCGGGCGAGACGCCCGCCCTACCAACTTTGGGCCACGCGCGGGTGACGGTAGTGCTCGACATGCGGCGCGGCAGGCGGTTCCGTTCAGAATTTAATTGTGAGCGAGCGGCGCATCACTTAGCGGCCCCAGTTTGCGTTCCTGGTCAGCGCGATGAGCGAATTCCGCTCCGAGGTATTGCGCCGAAAACATCGCCGGAAAAAAGAAGAACATCCGCACCGGGACGCCATCGCCGACGCGCCAATTGTAGGTGTATCCGATGAATCCGACTGCCGCGATCGAGAGCAGCATCAACGCGAGGTACTGACGAAATTTATCAGTCTGCGCAGCCGCCACGCGGTTGCAGAAACCATAGTATCGGCCAAAGAAGAATATACCGAGCACAACTCCGACACCAGTCAGCGTCACCAGAAGCTGACCTCTGCCGGGTGACGATGTCTGAGCCACGCCCAGTACCGAAAGCGGCAAACAAACAGTCAGCAATACAACGAGGAACTGCTCGTAGGTAGCGCGCTTCATTCTGATTACCCCATCCGCAGCGTAATCCTGCCGTTCACGTCGCTCAAGCTGATGGGTTATACGGCGCGTGGCCGCGAATTCCCGGCAACATTGGTAGGGCGGGCGGTGTGCCAGTGGCACCTCGCCCGCCGTCGATGGCGGGCCAGAGGCCCGCCCTACCAATTTCGGGCGGCGCGGCGATTGCTCTTTCTTTAGCAATCGCCGTGACGCGCGGGACATCTAAGAATTAAGGACCCTCACCTAACCTCTCCCGGAACGGGCGAGGGACCAGACCGGGCGAGGAATCAGAACAGAGAGAGACCGGAGATCAGGATTTTCGCGATTTCGAGGTGAACGCTGCTATGCGCTCGCGCATGTCGGGGCCTACGCCGGCGCTGCGATAGACCTCGTGGGCGAGGCCCGCTTCGAGCGCGAGCGAGTCGGTCTCGATGAGCAGGCGCTTGTTGGCGCGATGGCTGTGCCACGAATTGGCGAGAATCATATCGGCCAGCGCGCGCAGCTCGCGATCGAAAGCGTCGTCGGCAACGCAGTAATTCGCGAGCCCCATCGCAAACGCCTCCGCGCCCGGGTAGGTGCGGCACGTGAACATCATCTCGCGCGCCTTCGCCGGTCCGATCCGGCGCGGCAGCCGCTGGCTCATCCCCCACGCCGGAGTCAGCGCCCATCGCGCATGCGTGTCGGCGAACTTCGCGGACTCGGAGGCGAAAATCAGATCGCCCGCCAGCGCGAGTTCGAGCGCTCCGGTATAGCAATGCCCCTGCACCGCCGAGATTACGGGCTGCGGCAGATTCGCCAGCCGCTCGATCGTGTCGGCCTGGAAATTCGGGCGCGGCGGACGCTCACCGGCAGCGATATCGGCGAGATCGTGCCCCGCCGAAAAACATTTGCCCGCGCCGCGCACGACGACCAGCCCGACGCGATCGGTCTCGCCCGCGATTTTATCGACCTGCTCGCGCAGCTCGGTGAATATCGCGACGTTGAGCGAATTGAGCTTCTCGGGCCGGTTGAGCGTGAGCGTTACGAGGCCGTCTTTGTCTTCACGAAGCACGAGTCCTGCCATGATCATTCTCCCGCGGGTGGCGATGACCGACTTTACACATGCGCGGCAAGGGGCGTCGAGGGTCGCCGCGCGCGGCCTGTCTGCGCTATAGATTCACGCTGAGGAATACGCCTATGACTGCTCCGCGTTATGGCGACATATCGATCGCCGTGAATGAAAACGACCATGTGGCGTTCGCCGAGATTCATCGTCCGCCGCACAATTTTTTCGATCATCAACTGATCAAGGATTTGTCCGACGCGTTCGAGGCGCTCGACGGCGACGTCCGGTGCCGCGCGATCGTGCTCGCGGCCGAGGGGAAATCGTTTTGCGCCGGCGCGGATTTCAGCAAGCGGCAGGCGCCCGCGCCGGCCGGCGCCGCGCCCGCGACGGAAAATCCGCTTTACTCGGAGGCGGTGCGGCTGTTTCGATGCAAGAAGCCGGTGGTCGCGGCGATTCAAGGCGCCGCGATCGGCGGAGGCTTCGGCCTGGCGGTGGCGGCGGACTTCCGCGTCGTCACCGCGGACGCGCGCTTCGCCGCGAATTTCGTCAAGCTCGGATTTCATCCGGGGTTCGGCCTGACGTTCACGCTGCCGCGGATTATTGGAGAGCAGAAGGCGTGCCTGATGTTCTACACCGGGCGGCGGATCACAGGCGCAGAGGCGCTGGCGTGGGGACTTGCCGACCTGCTGGTGGCGCCGGAAAAATTGCGCGAGACCGCGACGAGCCTCGCGGCCGAAATTGCGGAGAACGCGCCGCTCGCCGTCGTCTCGACGCGCGCGACGATGCGCGCGGGGCTGGCCGACGCGGTCAAGGCGCAGACCGATATCGAATTTCGCGAGCAGAGCTGGCTGGCGCGCACCGAGGACCATCGCGAGGGTATCAAGGCCGTGTCAGAGCGCCGTCCCGGCCGCTTCCAGAACAAATGAGCGCGCGTCGCCCGAGCGGCGGCGACGGTCCTGACGCGCGGGCATGACCAGCGCCATAGCGGGCGCCCGGCCCACTCGGTACGAATCGCAATCCGGGCGCGCCGCCGCGATTGCGTCGTCGCCGTGACGCGCGTAATAGTCGTCTTACCAAATCTTACCTATAGAGGCGGGACATGGAATCGACCCGGCTTTCATCCAAAGGACAGATCATCCTGCCAAAGTCCGTGCGCGATGCGCGCCGATGGCGCCCCGGCACCGAGTTTATCGTCGAGGAGACCGCTGACGGCGTTCTGCTCCGGCCCGCAAAGCCGTTCGCGCCGTCGCGGCTTGAGGATGTGGCGGGATGCCTGCGCTATGCCGGCAAGCCCAAGACGATCGGCCAGATGGACATGGCGATTCGAGCGGAAGTGAAGGCTCGGCGTGGTCGCGGTCGATACTAACGTCGTCGTGCGGCTTCTGACTGGCGACGAGCCGGCGCAAGCCGCGCGCGCCCGCGCGATCTTCGAGCGCGAAGCGGTCCTGCTGGTCAAGACTGTGCTGTTGGAGTCCGAGTGGGTTTTGCGCCGGCTCTACCGTTTCAGCGCGGGTCGAATCGCCGATGCGTTCGCCGCGCTGATCGCGCTGCCCGAGGTCGCTTGCGAGGATGCGAATGCCGTGGCGGACGCGATTCGATGGATGCGCGGCGGGATGGATTTCGCCGACGCGCTGCATCTCGCGTCGGCGCGGCCGGCCGGATGCTTCGCAACCTTTGACGGCGCGCTCGCGCGGCGCGCCGCCAAGACCGCGGATCTTAAGATCGTCCGCCCTTGAGCGCTCTCGCGGCTCTCAGTTCAGGATTGTGCGGACCGGCGCGGCCTTTTCGGGTGGCGGAGCCGTCGGCGCCGCGACGGCGGCGTGCTCGGCGTCGCCGTTCACCAGCGCGGCGGCCAGAACTTCATCGACGGTATCGACGAAGATCATTTGCAGCTCGCTGCGGACCTCGGCGGGAATATCCTCGAGGTCGCGCTCATTGCGCCGGGGCAGGATGATCGTCTTGATTCCGGCGCGGCGCGCGGCCAGAACTTTTTCCTTGATTCCGCCCACCGGCATCACCTTGCCGCGCAGCGTGATCTCACCGGTCATCGCGACGTCGGCCTTAATCGGCCGGCCGCTGAGCAGCGACGCGAGGGAGGCGGCCAGCGTAACGCCGGCGGAAGGACCGTCTTTGGGAATCGCGCCCGCGGGAACGTGAATATGGATGTCTGATTTTTCAAAAAAGTCGGGCTGAATTCCCAGCCGCTCGGCGCGCGAGCGCACGTACGACATCGCCGCCTGCGCCGATTCCTTCATCACGTCGCCGAGCGATCCGGTCAGCATCAGGCCCTTCTGCCCCGCCATCCTGGTGCACTCGATAAACATGATCTCGCCGCCGTTGGGCGTCCATGCAAGCCCGGTCGCGACGCCGGTTTCGTTGGTGCGTTCGGCGACCTCGGAGAAAAAGCGCGGCATCCCGAGGTAGCGCGTGATATCTTCCGCCGTTACCTGCGTGGGCATCGGGGCGCCTTCGGAGGTGGCGCGCGCGATTTTGCGGAACACGCGGGCGATTTCGCGCTCGAGGTTGCGGAGTCCCGCCTCGCGCGTGTAGCTGCGGATGATCTCGGCGGTAGCCCCGCGGGTGAACTCGATCTTCGAGTCGCCGAGGCCGTTTTCTTCGAGCTGCTTACGAATCAGGTGGCGCTCGGCGATTTGCAGCTTTTCTTCCTCGGTGTAGCCCGGCAACTCGAGCACTTCCATCCGGTCGCGCAGCGCGGGCGGAATCGGATCGAGCATGTTGGCGGTGGTCAGGAACAGCACCTTCGACAGATCGAACGGCACGTCGAGGTAGTGATCCGAGAACGAATTGTTCTGCTCGGGATCGAGCACTTCGAGCAACGCCGAGGCGGGGTCGCCGCGGAAGTCCATCCCAAGCTTGTCCACCTCATCGAGAATAAAGAGCGGATTATTCGAGCCCGCGTTGCGCAGCCCCTGGATGATCCTGCCGGGCAGCGATCCGATGTACGTGCGGCGATGACCGCGAATCTCGGCTTCGTCGCGGATGCCGCCGAGCGACAGGCGCACGAACTTGCGCCCGAGCGCGCGCGCGATCGATTTGCCCAGAGAGGTCTTGCCGGTTCCCGGCGGGCCGACGAAGCACAGGATGGGACCCTTGCTGTCTTTCTTGAGTTTGCGCACCGCCAGGAATTCAAGAATGCGCTCCTTGATCTTGTCGAGGTCGTAATGGTCCTCGTCCAGAACCTTGCGGGCGTTCGCGATTTCGAGGTTATCTTCCGTCGAGACGCTCCACGGCAGGCTCACCAGCCAATCGAGGTAAGTGCGGACGACGGTATGCTCGGCCGATTCGGGCGGGATCATGCGCAGGCGCTCGAGTTCCTTGTCGGCGGTCTTGCGCGCCTCGGGCGGCATCTTCGCCTCTTCGATTTTCTTTTCGAGTTCGTCGATCTCGCTGGAGCGCGAGTCGCCTTCGCCGAGCTCTTTTTGAATCGCCTTGAGTTGCTGGCGCAGATAGTACTCGCGCTGGTTCTTGTTGAGCTCGGTCTGAACCTGCGACTGGATCTTGTGGCCGAGTTCGAGCAGCTCGATTTCGCGGCTCAAGATCGCAATCAGCTTTTCGAGCCGCGCGCGCACGTCCACGGTGCCGAGCAGATCCTGCGATTCCTCGACCGCGATCTTCAGGTACGACGCGACCATGTCGCCCAGCCGTCCCGATTCGCGCACCTGCATCGCCCGGACTTGCAGTTCGTCGGGCAGGTAGGGCACCAGCGAGACGAACTTCGAGAACTGGCTGACCAGATGCGCGTGCAGCGCCTCGGTCTCCTTGTCGGGCGCGGCCCGGTCCACCACGCGAACCGTGCGCGCCACGAAGTAAGGCTCCGATTGAATGAAATCGGTCAGCTCGATTCGCGCGATTCCCTGGACCAGCACCCGCACGCTCTGGTCCGGATAGCGCAGCATCTTGAGAATCCGCACGGCGGTGCCGTACTGGAACAAGCCGTCGGCGCGGGGCGCCTCTTCTTCGGGATTGCGTTGCGCGGCCAGCGCGATAATCTTCTGCGTCTGCCCGACGTCCTCGATCAATTTCAGCGAAGACGCGCGCGAGACCAGAAACGGATGAATCTGGTTTGGAAAGATTACGATGCCGCGCAGCGGCAGCACCGCTAGTACATCGGGAACCTCGACCTTGCTCAGGTCTTCCTCGATATCGAAACGCTTTTCCCCTTCGGGTTTATCCGCCATAGGAAGATTGAAACCTCATTCGGGGGGGACATCGCCACCGCCCGTCACTTCCACCCAATCGGTCCTTTACCGTAGTATAGGGGTGCCGGGCTGACAAGGTAACCTCCGTTTGTTCAAGGTAACCACGCACAGCGCCCGGCGCCACTGGCGAGGCGATTTTGTCCAAACCCCGTTTCCAGAAGCTCTTTAGCCCCGACGAAGCCAATGGCCTCATCCCGCGCCTCGAAATTATCGTGCGCGATTTGCAGATGATGGCGAATTACGTCCGGGTGCGCGTCAATGAGCTGGCAATTGATAATCCCGAGCTGCTTAACCGCACCCTGCCCGAGATCATTGAGCGCCATCCCGACTTGGACGCCCCGAGCACGCGGATGGCGGAGGCGATCGAGCAGATCGAAGAGCTCGGGTGCTTTCTCACGGATATAGATCAGGGCCTGATCGATTTTCCATTCGACAACGGCGACGAAGTGGTGTTTCTGTGCTGGCAATTCGGCGAGCAGAGCGTGCTCGCGTGGCATCCAATCGGCGACGGCTTCGCTGGCCGCCGCCCGTTGCCGGGCGCACCCAAGCAATGGCTCAATTGAGCGTGGCTATGCGGCGCCGCGCGAGCGAATCAAAATCATGATTGCACTGTTCGTTTACCTGCTTGCGATATCGTGCTGGCTCGGCGCGATCGTGTTCTTTTCATTTTTCACCGCACCGGCGGTTTTCGGCCAGCTCCCGATCGCCGAGGCCGGCAAGGTCGTCCACGCGATCTTTCCCCGCTATTACGCGCTTGGCTACGTGGCCGGGGCGATCGCGCTGGCGCTCGCGATCTACTTCACGGCGGTGCGCGATTCCCGGCTTTGGTGGGGCTTATGCGCCGGGACGCTGGCGCTGGCGCTCGGGCTGACATTCTATGCCGGCGCGGTGGTGCGGCCGCGGGTTGACGCGCTTCGCGGCGTCTCCGAAGAGCAGAGTCCCGATCCGGCGCGCAAGGCCGAGTTCGACCATCTGCATCACCTGTCGGTTTATCTGAACGGCGCCGTGCTGCTGCTCGATTTGGCCGCGCTCGCCGCCACGGCGGAGGCGCTGACACGCCATGTCTGACCCGCGCTTCAAGGCTATCGTACTCGACTTGTTCGATACGCTGGTGGCCTGGAATCCGGCGCTGCTGCCGATGGCGACCTGGCGCGGACGCGAATTTCGCAGCACCACGCCGCTGCTGTTTCCGATTCTCGAACAGGCGCTTGGCGCGAACTTCGACCGCGAGGCGTTCATGGACGCCCACGCCAAGGTTTACGAAGAGATCTTCGCCGCGCGCTCGCGCGACGGAGTCGAGATCTCGTGCCTCGAGCGCTTTGTGCGAACGCTCGAACGAATTGGGGTCGCGCCGGACCGCGCCGCGCCGCTCGCCGAGCGGCTGCGCGGCACGCACATGGCCCGCGTGCGCGCAGTCACCGCCGCGCCGGCGGCCCGGCTCGAGGCGGTGCGCAGGCTGCATCGGCATTACCGGCTCGGACTGCTCTCGAACTTCGACGACGCCGCTACCGGCCACGAGATCATGGACGACACCGGAATTCGCGCGCTGTTCGACGTGGTCGTGATCTCCGCCGAGCTGGGCCGGCGCAAGCCTCATCCGGATATCTTCCGCCACACGCTCGCGGCGCTGGCGCTCGAGCCCGGGGAAATTCTGTTCGTCGGCGACACTCCGCACGAAGACGTGCTGGGCGCAAAGCGGATGGGAATCCACGTCGCGTGGATCAACAAGCATCACAAGCCGTTTCCGGAAGGGATCGGCGCGCCCGAAATCGAAATCGGAGATCTGGCGGAGCTGCCGGACCGGCTCGGATGCTGACCCGGCGGCGGACCCGGCGTTTATAATCGATGGCTTCTGAAGATCGCAAGGGGTTTTTCAATTCGATCGAGCGCGCGCCGTTCGCCGCGATGCTCGCGCTCAGGATCGAATCGGCGCGCGACGGGATAGCAATCGCGCGGATGCCGTTTCGGCCCGCGATCCTCAACGACGGCGGACCCTCGGCTCCGGTTCACGGCGGAGCGATCGCGGCGCTCGCCGATTTCGCGGCGTGCGCCGCGGTGTGGAGCCTCGCCAAGACCACGCGCAGCGCGACCGTGGCGATGGCGATAAACTTTACCGCCCCTGCCATCCAGAGCGATCTGGCCGCGAGCGCCACGGTCAGGCGCGCCGGCAAGCGGATGGCGAGTATCGCAGTTGAAATTCGCGACCGCGCGGGCGCGCTGGTGGCGGACGCGATTGTCACCTACAAGATTTCGTGACGGCGCGCGCGCCGCGATTGCGATGGCGATATCTCCAATCATCGAAACCCTGCGGCGTGCGGGCGCTCCCTACGGGCTGAACCTCGTCGCGGCGGCATCGGTCGAGCGCTATGACGCGATGGTTGCGGCGCCATATCGCGCGAGCACGATCGCGCCCTCGGCGCGGTCGATAATCGCAATCGCGAATGGCGGCGGCGCGCTATGGGCTGCGCTCAAACGCCACGCGGACGCGAACCCCGGATGGTGGCGGCGCGACAATCCGCTCGACGATTTCACGCGCGAAGTCGTCGAGCGCGAGATCGCGCCGATTGCGCGCATCGGCGGCGCCGCCCCGGCAATTGTCTATCCATTCATGGGCGGCGGTCCGACCCTGAATTTCATTGAACTCGGAAAAGCCGCGGGACTTGCCGGACCGAGCATCCTGGGCGTCGTCGTGCATCCGGTTTTCGGACCATGGATCGCGTTTCGCGCCGCGCTTCTGATCGATCAGGCAATTGACGCGCCCGGAGAAGCCGCGGGATTCGACCCGTGCCCGTCATGCACCGTGCGCAGTTGCATCCCGGCCTGCCCGGTTGGCGCGGTCGCGTATCCGGCGGGATGGGATATTCCGAAGTGCATAGCGCATCGGGTGGAAAACGAACCCGAGTGCGCGCCGCGATGCCACGCGCGCGCCGGATGCGTGCTCGGCCCCGAGCATCGCTACCCCGACGACGAGCTTGCGTATCATCAAGGACGCGCGCTCGGCGCGATGCGCCCGTGGTACGAAGCCCATGTCAAACCAGCGAAAATCAAAAGCGCAGCAGGCCACCAAGACACCAAGACACGAAGATGAGGAAAAAAAGTTCACAGATTTCACAGATTTACACAGATTATAGATGCGGCGCCGGCAGCGCTTACTCTCAATCTCTTAATCCGTGAAATCTGTGTAATCTGTGGATTCTTCTTTACTTAAGCGCGTTGCAGCTTGCGCGCGGCGTCTTTGGCGAAGTAGGTCAGGATCAAATCGGCGCCGGCGCGGCGAATCGCGGTCAGCACTTCCATCACGGCGCGATCCTCGTCGATCCATCCGTTGAGACCCGCCGCGCGAATCATCGAGTACTCGCCCGACACGTTGTAGGCGGCGACCGGAACGTTGAACTCCTGCTTCACGCGCCAGATCAAATCGAGGTACGGCAGCGCCGGCTTGACCATCACGATATCCGCGCCCTCTTCGAGATCGAGCGCGACTTCGCGCAGCGCCTCGTCGCCGTTGGGCGGGTCCATCTGGTACGAGCGGCGATCGCCGAATTGCGGCGCCGATTCCGCGGCCTCTCGAAACGGCCCGTAGAAGGCCGACGCGAACTTGGCCGAGTAGGCCATGATTGCTACCTGCGTGAAACCGTTCTGATCGAGCGCGGCGCGAATCGCACCGACGCGTCCGTCCATCATGTCCGACGGCGCTACGATATCGGCGCCCGCGCGCGCGTGCGACAGCGCCTCGCGCACGAGCAGCTCCAGGGTCGCGTCGTTGTCCACGTCGCCGCCCTTGATCGCGCCGCAGTGCCCGTGGTCGGTGTACTCGCACAGGCATACGTCGGTGATTACCGCCAGACCGGGCACGCGTTCCTTGATCTCGCGCACGGCGCGCTGCACCTCGCCGTTGTCGTTCCACGCTTCGCTGCCGACGGCGTCTTTGCGCTCGGGGATTCCGAACAAGATAACCGCCGGCACTCCCGCGGCATGAATCTCGCGGGCCTCGGCGACGATATTGTCCACCGACATCTGCGCCACCCCGGGCATCGAGACGATCGCGCGCTTGACGCCGCGGCCCGGGCATACGAAGAGCGGCTGAATCAGATTGTCCGGCGACAATCGCGTCTCGCGGATCATGCGGCGCAGCGTATCGGTGCGTCTGAGCCGCCTTGGACGATTGATTGGGAATGCCATCTTGAGGCCGGTCCCCGAGCTCGGGCGCCGTGGGGCGATTATATCGCGCGCGCGGGGTTTAAGAAGCCCCGCCGCGGCGCGGTTTCCTGATGCGTTCAGCGCGCGGCTCGAAGTGGGCGGCAATCGCCTGGATCAGCGCGGGAACGGTGTACTCGCGCGCGCGCACCACGACCTCGAAGCCAAGGCTTTCGGCCGTGGCCGCGGTGATGGGGCCGATCGCGGCGGCCTTGAGTCCCTTTGCCGCGCCGCCGACCAGATCGCAGAAATTGCTGACGGTGCTCGAACTGGTGAATGCGACCAGATCGATCTCGCCCGCCGCCGCCATCGCGCGGATTCGCTCCGCCGCGGCGCCGGACGGCTTCACGGTGCGATAGGCGGGAGCGACTTCGACTTCTCGCGCGCCGCGTTTGCGCAACTCCTGCGGCAGGACTTCGCGCGCGACCTGTGCGCGCGGAATCAAAATTCGCGCGCCGCGGATCCGCCGCGCTCCGATCGCCGGGATAATCGCCTCTGCGCGGTACTCGGCGGGCATCGCCGCCACGCGCAACGCATATTTGCCCAGCGCCGCCGCGGTCGCGGGGCCGATCGCGCAGATCGATGCATTGCCCAGCCTGCGGATATCGTGGCCGAGTGCGCCGACCCGCGCGATGAAGCACTCCACCCCGGTCCGGCTCGTGAAGATGATCCAGTCGAATTTGTCGAGCCTGCCGATCGCTCCGTCGAGCGCGGCATAGCTGGTCGGTGGCGCGGTCTCGATCGCCGGAAACTCGATCGCGTCGGCTCCAAGCGCGCGCAACTCAGCGGCGAACGCGGCTCCCGCTGCGCGCGCGCGCGTCACCACGATCCGGCGTCCGAACAGCGGCAGCTTTTCGAACCATTTCAGATCCTCGCGCAGCGCCACGCACTCGCCCACCACGATCACCGCCGGTGCGCCAAGTTTCGCCCGTTCGCATTCAGACGCGAGCGTGCCGAGCGTCGCCGACACTGTCACCTGCGCGGCCGTCGTTCCCCATTGCACCGCGGCTGCTGGAGTTTTTGCGGACATCCCGCCCGCGGACAGCCGCGCAAGTACAGAGCGCATGCGCGCCGACGCCATCAGGATTAAGATCGTGCCGCCGCGTTTGGCGGCGCGCGCCAGGTCGGCCCACGCTATCGACGACGGCGATCCTTTGGATTGGTCCTCGTGGCCGGTGACGATCGCGACAAACGATCCAAGGCGGCGATGCGTCAGCGGAATACCGGCGAACGCGGGCGCCGCGATCGCCGAGGTCACGCCGGGCACGATCTCGAATTTCACGCCCGCCTTCGCCAGCGCCTGGGCTTCCTCGCCCCCGCGCCCGAAGATAAACGGGTCGCCGCCCTTGAGGCGCACAACGTGTCGCCCCATTTTCGCGCGCTCGATAAGCATCCGGTTGATCTCGGACTGCTCGACAACTCTGCCGGCAGCGCTGTCCTTTCCAGAGTAGATCAGTTCCGCCCCGGCGGGCGCGAGTTCCAGCAGGGCGGGATTGACCAGGTGGTCATAGAAGACCGCGTCGGCGTTGCGCAGGCATTGCGCGCCGCGCAGCGTGATCAGGTCGGGAGCGCCGGGTCCCGCGCCAACCAGGTAAACCGTCCCCGCGCGCGCACTCCCGCGCTCACTCATCGCCGACCAGCGCCCCCGCGCCGCGCGCGAGCATCCGCTGCGCCAGCGCCTGTCCGGCGCCGGCGGCGATCGGCGGTGAATAATTGAATTCGGCGGGCGCCTCGAGCGCGTCGGCGAGCTCGCGTTCGCCGCCGGGGCTGAACAGGATCGCGCGGATCGAAAGCGTATCTCGCGCCGCTATCGCGCGCACTCCCACCGGCGTGGCGCATGACGCGCCGAGCGTGGCCAGAAACGCGCGCTCGGCGGTGGTCTCGTAATGCACGCGCGGGTCGTCGAGCGCTTCCAGAGCGGCCGCTAGCTCAGGCGGGCGGTCGCCGTCCAGGGTCTCGATCGCGAGCGCGCCCTGCCCTCCGGCGGGAATGAAATCGCGCTCATCGAGGACCGTGAATTTCACATCGGCCTCGCGTCCGAGGCGCCTGAGGCCCGCCGCCGCGATAATTATCGCGGCCAGCGAGCCGTCGGCGATTCGCTTGAGGCGGGTATCGACGTTGCCGCGCAGCGCGACAATCTCGATTTTCGGGTTCGCGCGCAGCGCCTGAAAGCGCCGCCGCGAGGACGAGGTTCCGACCCGCGCACCCGGCGCAAGCGCGGCGAGATCGCCGCCGTGCGCCGAGACCAGCAGGTCGCGAGTGTCCTCGCGCTCGGGTACCGCGGCAATCCGGAATCCGGCGGGAAGCAGCGCTGGCAGATCTTTCATCGAATGCACGGCCAGATCGATTTTACGATCCACGAGCGCTTGCTCGAGCTCGCGTATGAACAGCCCCTTGCCGCCCACCTGCGCGAGCGACGCGGTGTCGAGCTTGTCGCCAGTGGTGCGGATCGGGACGATCTCCAGCGCCGCGCCCGGCAGCAGTGCGGCAAGACGCGCCCTTACGTATTCCGCCTGAACCATCGCAAGGGCGCTCGGGCGCGATCCAATCCTCAGTACTCCAGTCATCGCGCGCCCCGAGCTAGCTCTCGAACTCGTCTTCGTCTTCTTCGCTGGAAACGCCCGCCGCATCCAGCGCCTCGAGTCCTGCGCTGGCGCCCGAGAGATCTCCGCACAGCAGCCTGCGTGCGACCTCAGCCGCGTAGGCGCCCTCGGGCGTGTTCACGCCGCTGACGCGGAGGCCTTGCAGAATCCGATGCAGCAGCTTGTTGGTGAAGCCTCGAGTCAGCACCTCGACGCGTTCGCGTTCGGCGGGCCCGAGCCCGGCGAGCCATCCGCGATGCCGCCCGAGTTCGAGGTCGCGCAACCGATCGATGCTGTAGCGGATATCCTTGATGGTCGGAACGAGATCGAGCCCGTTCATCCAGCGCCAGAACGCCTCGAGCTCGAGTTCGACGATTTCCTCGGCCTTGGCGGCCTCGCGTTCGCGCTCGCCGCGCGTTTTGTGGACGACTTGCGCGAGATCGTCGATATCGTAGAGATAGACGTTTTCGAGCGAGTTCATTCGCGCGTCGAAGTTGCGCGGCACGCCAAGATCGACCAGGAAGATTGGCTTGTAGCGGCGCTCCTTGATGATCGCTTCGAACTCGTCGAGCGCGATAACCGGCCGCGTCACCGCCACCGATCCGATCACCACGTCGGCGATTTTGAGATACGGCTTATAGTTGTCGAACGGCACCGCGGTGCCCGCCATCGCGCGGGCCAGCGCGACCGCGTGGTCGAAGGTGCGCGAGGTGATGATGAGCGATTCGATGCCGATCGCACGCAATTGGCGCGCGGTCAGCTCGGCCATCTTGCCCGATCCCATCAGCATGACGGTCTTGTCGGCGAGCGAGTCGAAAATCTGCCCGGCCAGCGCCACCGCCGCCGAGCTGACCGAGACCGCGCCGTGCCCGATAAGGGTGGCCTTGCGGACGCGCTTGGCTACCGAAAAGCCCTTATGGAATGCGCGATGCAGCACCAGGCCCACTGTGCCGGCTTCGGCCGCGCTCGCGTATGCGACCTTCACCTGGCCCAAAATCTGGGGCTCGCCCAGCACCATCGAGTCCAGGCTCGCGCCAACCCGGAACAGATGGCGCGCGGCGTCGCGCCCCTCGAGCCGATAGAGCGAATCGGCGAATGACTCGAGCGGAACTTCGCGGTCGGCGGCGATAAATTCGGCGCTCTCGGCCAGTGCGCGCGCGGGATCGGTGGTCACCCCGATAACTTCGACGCGGTTGCAGGTCGAGAGAATCGCCGCCTCGCTGATCGAAGCGGAGCGTTGCTTAAGCCGCGCCAGCGCGGGCGCGACGTCGCCGTCGGCGTACGCCAGCCGCTCGCGCACCGCAACCGCGGCGGTGCGATGGTTCACACCCAGGATGAACAGCGTCTGATCCATCGTTAACCGAAACTGCCCGCATGCTTGCCGGGATAAATCAGCGCCACTCCCACGAACGAACCCAGCAGCACCACAAATACGACAATCGTAAGCGCCGCCGCGCGCCGCCCGCGCCATCCCACCGTCAGCCGCGATTCGAGCAGGCCCGCGTAGAGAATCCAGATCGCCAGCGACCACGACTCGACCGGCTCCCACGACCAGAAATGACCCCAAGTCGCGTCCGCCCAGATTGCGCCGGTAACTATAGCCAGGCTCAACAGGCTGAAACCCCATCCGAGCAGCGAATAATTGATCCGATCGAGCTTCTCCAGGCTCGGCATCCGTTCCGAGGCCGGACCCAGCGGACGCTTGGCTTTGAGCCGCGATTCATAGGCCAGATAGACCAGGCTCACGCTCGCCGCCAGCACGAACATCGAGTAGCCCAGAATCGCCAGAGTGACGTGAATCGGAAGCCATACGCTCTGAAGCGTGGCCGGCAGAACGATTCTGCCGCCTTTCATCATGATTGTCGAAGCGCCCAGCGCAAGCGCGACGGCGGTCGCAGTGTATGCGCCGATCGCGGCCATCTGCAGGCGCACGATCAGGACGAGTCCGGCCAGCGCCGTCAGCCATCCGAGAAACGACAACGCCTGCGCGAAATTCGCAACCGGGATGTTCCCGGCTTGCAAGCCGCGCGTCGCAAGGTCGAACGCATGAAAAACCACTCCGGCGCCGAGCAGCACTGTCGCCCATCCGGGTGCGCGGGAGAAGCCCGCCAATCGGCCCGCGATAAATATCGCGGCCGAAAGCGCGTAGCAGACCAAAGCGGGAGCGAGCCAGAGCGTTTCCATACCAATCAGCGGCCCCGCGCGACCGCGTGCGGCGCGCCTTGAAACCAGTCTCCCGTATCGACCGCGAGCGCATCAAGCCCGGCGCCAAGATACGCCGTCAGCAGGCGCTCGACACCAGCGCGATCCTTGTCGCGCAATCGCTCGATTAGATTCGACTCCGCCAGCGCCGTGAGCTTTTTGGCGCGCGAGTCGAGGCCGGGATCGTTCGCGAACAGGTAGGCGCGCGCCGCGCGCATCAGGCGCAGCGTTATCGCATATTCGTATCCCAAGCGCTCCTCGAGTTCGCGCCGGACGCGCGCCGCGATGGCGGGGCTTGCACCCGAGGTCGATACCGCGATCTGCAAATCGCCGCGGCGAACGATCGCGGGGACGATAAAATCGCATAGCTCCGGAGCGTCGGCGACATTGAGCATCACGCCAAGCACGCGCGCCTCGGAGAAGATTTCGCGCTGCGCGCCGTCGTCATCGGTCGCGGCGAACGCGAAATCGAATCCGCGCAGATCGCCGGGCGCGAATTTGCGCGCGTGATGGACGATCGCGGCCGCCTGCGCCATCGCGGCCAGCTCGGGCCCGAGCCGGGGACTGATCACCGTCACGATTGCGCCCGCCGCGAGCAACTGCGCGGCCTTGCGCGCGGCAATCGCACCGCCGCCAACGACCACGCACGGCAGCCCGTCCATCGCGACATATATAGGCAGATAACCCATCGAAGCATGATGAGTCTAATACACCCGCCCAATCCTAGACAGGGTGCCAGCCTGCGCCACAAAACCTCCCGCCGACGCCTTCCACGCGAGCGTATTGACGGCACGGCTTCGCGCGCCGACAATCTTTGCGGCCGAGCAGGTAGCATGGAGAATCCACTGCGCGCGTTAAATCGCACCCGCGGCACTGTCTTGTGCGAGCGACTCGAGAACGCCGGCGGACTGGCCGGACAGAGCCGCGGGCTTCTGGGCCGCGAGAACCTGCCGGCGGGCGACGGGATGCTGTTCGAGAACGGCAGGTTCACACCGTTCATGTGGATGCACATGTTCTTCATGAAATTCCCGATCGACATCGTATTTCTGGCCGGCGATGGACGGGTGCTGAAGATCAGCCGCGAGCTTCGTCCGTGGCGGGTCTCGGCGATGGTCTTCGGCGCACGCAGGGCAATCGAGCTTCCAGCAGGCGCGGCGGCGGCCAGTGGAACGCAAGCCGGCGACATTATCGCGATCGAGCCGCGCAACGCGTGACCGCGTGCCCGGTCCGATTTGGCGTCGAGCGGCGCCGATCGGCTATACTCGCGGATCATGTCTCCGGTCGAGCATAACCCATCGCCTGCCGAGCCGTGGCATTTCGAGCAGCTCGCACTCAAGTCCGGTTTGAGCATGCGAATCGCCCGGGCCGGCGCGGGGGTGGGTCCGATGGTCGTGATGCTGCATGGGTTCCCGGAATGCTGGTACTCGTGGCGGCATCAGATGCGCGCGCTGTCGCGCTCGTTCGACTGCGTGGCGCCGGAGATGCGCGGCTACGGCGCGACCGACGCTCCGCGCGGGGCGGCAAACTATACCCTCGACAAGCTGGTCGGCGATGTCGCGGACTTGCTCGAGGCGCTGGGGCGCAAGCGCGCCGTGATCGTCGGCCACGATTGGGGCGGCGCGATCGCGTGGGCGACGGCGCTCAAGCGGCCTGAGATCGTCGAGCGGCTAATCGTGATGAACTGCCCGCATCTGAAGCGCTTCTCCGAAGAACTCCCGCGAAACCCACGCCAGATGCTGCGAAGCTGGTACATGCTGTTCTTCCAGCTTCCGTGGCTGCCCGAGGCGATGTTCCGGGCGCGTAACTTTCGCGCACTCGATCGGGCCTTGCAGGGCGCAACGATCCGCAAGGACGCGATCACCACCGCCGACCTTGCTTACTTTCATGAGGCGTTCCGCAACCCGTATTCGATCAGCGCCGCGATCAATTATTATCGCGCCAGTTTCCGCTCTGGCTTCACGGCGCGCGCGGGCGCATCGGGCGACGGCGACTGGATCGATCGAAAGATCGCGGCGCCGACGATACTAATATGGGGCGAGCGGGATTTCGCGCTCGGCAAGGAACTAACCTACCGGATGGAGCCGCTGTTCAGCGGACCGTTCGCGATCAACTACCTCCCGAGCGCCGGCCATTGGGTGCAGCAGGAAGAGCCCGAACTGGTGAGCGCCTGCATGGGGGAGTTTCTGAAACCCCTTGCGCCGCCGCGATGACCGTGCGGCGATCATTACCGGCACGCGCGGCCGCGCACCGTCACTTTGCCGCCACCGAGCGCTTGGCTTCGCGATCGAATCCCGGCAGGATCGCCTGCACGAAAGCGTTTCGCAGCAGTTCTTTGATTGCCTCCCAGGTGCTCAGGCTCGGATTGCTCAGATTGCCCTTGAGCGTAACCTCCGTGGCGACCTGCCCGGTCGAGTCGTTCTGGAACAATCGCGCGGTACCGCCGGCCACCAACTCGTAAGCCTGACGCGTCAGAGGCTGATCCTTATCTTTCGCCCAGCTATAGACCTTCAGATTGCTGAACAGCGGCTTCACGTAGCCGTGTATCTGCCCATCGTGTACGCCCATCTGGGAATAAAGCGAAAATGTTCCTGAGGCCACGTCCAGGTTTTCATGCCTGCGCAGCAGATCATTCAAAGTTGTGAGATCCGTGTTTGCGATCGCGAGGTTGAGATCGAAATCGGGTCCGGGCTGCGCGGTCCGAAAGTCGCCACCGGCCGTGGCGTCGCCGCTGTTCATGAACTTGCCGCGCAGATCGAAATGTGCGGGGCCTTGCGTCGGATGGTTGGAAATATTCGTAGCCTTCAGGTTCAGGTCCGCGACAAAAACCCGGTAACTCCGAGTCCCCGAATCGTCGGCGTATGCGAGCGTGCTGCGCCCGATGTCGAATTCGTCGATCTTGATCAACGTGCCCGGCGCGTTACTGATCTCGGCCGCGCGCTGCTTCACGGTCTCGAGGCGCGCGCTCTCGGCGGCGGCGGTTTTGAGCGAATGCGAGTACGTGATCGCGACCCCGTCGAAGTACGCGTACACGGCCTCGACACTGCGCACCTTGGGCCCATACTCGAAGCTGCCCGTGCTCGCGAGCTGGCCGCCGGTCACAGCCAGGTTGGCGCGCTTGACTTCCGGTTCGAATTTTCCGAGCGGAACATGGCTTATGCGGTATCGCGCACGGACCGCCGCGAACGGTTCGGCCAGAAAATTCGCGTGCCCGTCGATCGCCGCCGTTCCCGTCCCGAGCATCACCGCTTCGGCGTGAATCCGGGAAGGATAGGCATCACGAGCCGACTTGATATTGCGGATGTTATCGGCGATGAGGTTCAGCTTCTCGATATTCAGCGGCCGATTTGGATCCGTGTCTATATACAGGATCGCGCCGTCCACGACTTTCAGCCGATTGATCTTGAACGGATAGACCGCTTGCAGCGCCTCCTGCCATCCCCGTTTCGCGATCGGCACCTTGCCCGCGCGTTCGTGCCGAAGCTGCGTGAGGTCAATCCGGACGCGTGGATGCGTCAGGGTAAAGCGGGCGACAATATGTCCCGAGAGCAAATCGTCCCAGTCGAGTTCAGCCCTCACCACCGGAAGCCCGGCGACCGGCGGATTTGGATGCGCGTTTTGGGTGATTACTAGATCGCTCAGGGCGACCACCCCGTCGAGCAGTTGCAGATGCGCGTGGCCCAGCCGGGTGTGATACCCGGTCAGCTTCGCGTTCATCGCGGATTCCATCCGGGTCCGCAGAATCGGATCCATGAAATAAGAGGCGACGCCAATCAAGACGATGAGAATCGCGATGGACGCAAGAACTGAAATCGCGATCCGGTGATTCGATAATTTCGACGATAATTTAGATATGATAGCGGGCACTGGAATCCGGACCTCCCCGTCCCTGGCCGCATACGGCGTGCATCTGCCATAGCGACGGGGAACTCGGGCGGACTTCGCAAATCTACCACAGCGACGGCGTAGTGCGCTGAGAATTTCCGCAGCTCGGGCAGCGACCGCGTGGCCATGATTACTCGCGCGCGCGGCTCTGGTATGGTGCTCGGCGTGCTTAGTGCGAAGCGGCGGCGCATCGGAGGTTTTTCGCGATGCGCCTCGTCACCCTTGATTTGGCGCGTCAAGCCCGATACCAAAGATAGTTCGAGTTGTACCGAAAGTGCTCCCCGGTAGCTCAGTCGGTAGAGCAGACGGCTGTTAACCGTCGGGTCGCTGGTTCGAATCCGGCCCGGGGAGCCAATTTCTTTTCTCGCTGAATCTCAGCCATTTTGCGTAATCTCTCCGCAAAGCGGCTCCAACGCGGCACTGTTGACGCGTTCACCGACGACGGGATCAAGCGGCGAACCGTAGACCTGCTACTTTGCGCCGCCGCCGTTCGAGTCTTTGTGCGGCACTATCCCCTGCTGCAAGCGCTCCTGCAGATTCTGCGGCCGCGGAATGCCGATCGCCGAGTCGCTTTCGAGCTTGTCGAGCATCTCCTTGCCGCCGACCTGCTGGATGAGCCGCTTCGGCAGGGCCTCGATCAGGTAGTCGTCCGGCATTTTCGGCGCATCGTCGCGCTTGCGCTTCATAGCCATCTCGATGATCGGCTCGAGCTCTTTCATCTTCTTGGCGCGAATTGCGGCGTCCCGCTCCGCGAACTCCGGCAGCACCTGCCTGCCGAACAGCTCGATCGATTCCATGATGTGTTCGTGCCGGTTCTTCCCGGCCTGCATCACGAAGATCATCTGATCGACGCCCGCGTTCTCGAAACGCCCGAAATACTCGCGCAACTGATCGGGGGTCCCCACCGCACCGCGCAAACCCTGCTGCGCGCCTTCATCATTGTCGAGCCGCGCGCTCAGGCGCTCCTGGCGCATCGCAATCGCAACGTCAGGCGAGTAGCCGCGCTCCGCTCGCTTGCGCATGAATTCTTCCCATACATTCGAGGTTCCCGGCTTGTGATCGCCGAATACGTAATAGTGGCCGAGCGAATAACCGAAGAAGTTGCCGCCCTCGAGACCCCGCGAAATCGCCTCGCGCTGATCGGTGTGGCACATCATCGGCGTGACGCACGAAATCTCGGGATTGATCGCCCTGCCGATCGGCACACACTTCTCCGCCAGCGTCTTGCGATAGTCGCCCACCCACTGCACCGCTTCTTCCGGATCGATGAACGAGAACGTGAGCGCACCGATTCCGCACTCGGCGGCGAGAAGGATAGTCTCGCGGCGCGAGCACGCCACCCACACCGGCGGGTGCGGTTTCTGCACCGGCTTCGGCACCACGTTGCGCGGCGGCATCTTGACGTACTTGCCGTCCACGCCCCCGAAAGGAACCTCGGTCATGCAGCGCAGCGCTGTCTCGAGTCCCTCGCGCCACATCTCGCGCTTGAGCGCCGGGGTGAGATTGAATCCGCCCAGCTCAGCAAGTGAGCCCGACTCGCCCGATCCAAACTCGACGCGACCCTCCGACACCAGGTCGAGCATCGCGATTCGTTCGGCGATGCGCGCAGGGTGATTGTAGCCTGGAGCGGTTAGCACGATGCCGTGGCCGAGCCGCATATTCTTCGTGCGCTGGCTCGCGGCGGCGAGAAACACCTCGGGCGCGCTCGAGTGCGAATATTCTTCGAGGAAGTGATGCTCGACCTCCCACACATTGGTGAAGCCGAGCTGGTCCGCGAGTTCGATCTGACGCAGCGCGTCCTGGATCAGTTGCAGCTCGCTCTTTTCCTCCCACGGGCGCGGAAGTTGATGCTCATAGAACAGTCCGAATCTCATTGGGTGCTCCTTTCACTTTGCATGCACACGCGCCGCCGCTTCACGCTGATAGCGGTACGGCGGCTTTCAGGATCGTCAGGGTCGGCGAGCGAAAATAGACCATATCGCCCACGGTGGCTTTGGCAATATCCTTCCCCTGGGCCACCGTGTCGAGCGCCTGCTTGACGCTGGCTGGATCGCGCATCGCTTCGGCCAACAACTCCTTCACGGACGACGCCGGTTTCCCCCGACACGACTCAATGAATTGATCGAGGTTAAACACGGTTTCGGGACTCCTTGGTGTGAGTATTGTCGATCTTGGCTACTGTAATTTGGCCATCGTGGCCTGCGCCGCTTTTCTGCCCTCCGCGCTGCGCAGCCAGGAGATGAAATCTGTACGATTACGAGCGCGGAACATCTCGCCGCCGAACGCATCGAGCCAGAAGGAAAGCGGTTTGAGGTGCTTCTCGGAGTCCGGATTGAATTTCGTCCATTTGCGCGCGTGCTCTTCCGACCGGAAGAGATTCATCCCTGCTCAGCGAAACGGCCGGTCCTCCGGCGCGCCGCCCACCGCGCCGTACGCATAGCCCACGATCGTCGCGGGCTGTACCGAGAGCACCTGTTCGTCGCGCATCTCGACAACGACCGGCTCTCCACAATCCAAACACGGCGCATCAACCCGCACCAGCTTGCCAAGAAATAGCCAGCGTACCGCCAGCGCTTCAAACCCTCACTGGGCAAACCATTTCTGCTGGCCGTCGATGGTTACGCGGTACTGCGTAGGCTGGTTGTTAAAGGGCGGGAACGAGGCGATGTAGTCGGTTTGCGGATGGAGCCAGCCCGGAACACCCGCGTTCATGAGGTCGGCGATGACTTGGCGCGCCTCCTCGATTCCAACGCCCAGGTCTCGAGCCAACTCGGTGTAGTGAGGCGCCTGGCCGGTATTGATAAAGCGTTGCATGATATTGTGAAACGCGCGATCGAGCATAGCAGTGTCAGTCATCGTTGTTTCCCCTATCCTTTCGGCAATCCAAGTACTCGCTCACCGATAATATTGTGCTGAATCTGATTGGTTCCGGCGGCGATAGTTCCGCCCCGCGCCGCGAGCATCTTCAAGAGCCAGATCCCCTTGTCGATGGCGAACGGCGCATTGTGTTCCAGTTGCGAATAGGCTCCGAGGAGCTCCATCGCGAACAGCTGGATGCGCAAATTCAGCTCGGTGCCGCAGAGCTTCATGATCGATCCTTCAGGCCCCGGGGGTAGTCCCTTCAGCCGCCGCGTGAGTTGGCGGAAGCCCGTGTACTTGAGCGCCTGCTGCTCGCAGTAGAATTCGGCGATCTTCTGGCGCACGCCGGCGTCTTCCCACGCCGGATGGCCGTCGCGCTGAACGCTCTGAGCCAGTTTGACCAGCTCGTGGATTTGTCCGCCAGCTCCGCCGCCCCCCCCGTTGCGCTCGAACATCAGGGTCGTGATTGCGACCTGCCATCCCTGGTTCTTGTCGCCGACCATATTTTTCTTTGGCACGCGCACGTCTTCGAAGAAGACTTCGTTAAACCCGCGCGCTCCCGTCATCTGCACCAATGGACGTACCGTGATGCCGGGGCTATGCATGTCGACCAGCACGTAGCTTATGCCCTTGTGCTTGGGCGCATCGGGATCGGTGCGAACCAGCAGAAAAACCCAGTCCGCGAACTGTGCGTTCGAGGTCCAGACCTTTTGTCCATTGACGACAAAATCGTCGCCATCTTCTATGGCCCGAGTTTGCAGCGATGCCAGATCCGATCCCGCGCCCGGTTCCGAATATCCCTGACACCAGATTTCCTCACCGGTAAGTATTTTCGGAATGTGGCGCTGCTTCTGTTCCTGGGTGCCCCAATGCATCAGGGTAGGTCCGATTAGCCCCACCCCTGAACCAACATAGGGCAGCGGCGCATGGATGCGGGCAAGTTCCTGGTGGTAAACGATCGTCTGCAAAATGCTGGCGCCGCGGCCGCCGTACTCTTTAGGCCAATCGATTCCGGTCCATCCGCCAGAGGCGAGCTTTCTGAACCACGCTACATGGCGGTTCCATTGGCCTTCGTCTTCCGTGAAAGCGTCAAACCCTTCGTCCTCGCGGTCGGGCTTGTTTTTGTCAAGCCAGGCGCGGAATTCCGCCCGAAACTTTTCGTCTTGGGGTGTGAAGTTGAAATCCATCTGTAGTTCCCCCGTGCAAACCGAAACTCCGGCTCACTACCGCTGCCAGCTCCCTTCGCTACGCTAAAATTCGCACAAATTCCCCCTCGATCGCAAAGTCTGAGCGCAGCGGCAGGAGGAGCTGATCGCTGGTTTCGAACGGAGCAGTGCGCCGCGCAAGTAGAACGACATTGCTTAAGGCTCGCGAAAAGTCTTCCACTGCCGACCAGCAGATGCCGCCGACGGACTTATCATCGCGCAAACCCAAGGACCTCCGTCGAGCGCGGAATCTTCTCCGGCAGACACTAACTCCTGGATAGGTTATCCGCTGTGAGCCTGGACGCCTCTGATCAATTGTTCGGTGACCTGCTCAACGATCCATTGAGGCTTCCATTTGCCTGTCCCGCTACACCATCTGACGACCGTATTGGCGGCGCGCAGGATTACGAACATCATGAGCTTTGGCTCACCGCGGACGAAAACGCCCTTATCGATTCCGGCGCGCAGGATACTTGCGAACATCTGCTCGTAACGCCGCTGCAAGGTGCGGATGCGCCTGCGATTGGCCGGGCTTAGCGATACGGGATCGGCCAGCGCCGGCTCGTAGCGGCCCGGCGATTCGAAGACTCGCGCGATCACGGCCGCGATTGCCTTTCGCAGCGCCGGTTCCGGATTGTCGCCGGCCGACGGTGCAATCTCCGCGAGCCGTTCGATCGCGTCGCTGACCGCGTCAATGCGTATTTCGGTGAAGATCTCTTCCTTGCTCAGAAAATAGTGGTAGATATGGCCCTTCGCCAAGCCGCACTCGTGCGCGATCTGATCCATGTTGGTCGCATCGTAGCCACTGCGCGCAAACGCGCGCGCCGCGCCCACCAGGATCTCGCGGCGCCGTTTCCGGGTTTTTTCAGGGTCGCGGATGCGATGGCCGCGAACTCCCCTGGGCGCCCCCTTCGCGCCGGCTTGGCGAGTCGCCGTTGGATCCAAAGTTGTCAAATTCGATTCTCTTGACCGACCATAAATTTTAGAATATCCGTTCCAAAAGTCCGGACACTTGAATTTATCCCAGATTTCGACTCTTGGCGAAAGTAACCCCGATGGACAAGCCGCTGCCGAAATTAACTCGCAATCTAAATGACGCAAAACGCGATCTCGGCGAGTGGGGCTATTGCCTCGTCGCAGACGCCCTCAGCCGTAGTCAGGTCGCCGCGCTGCGCAAGGGCAGCCTTTCGGCGCGGGTCGCGGCGATCGACGACCCGCAATTCAGCGCCAGGCTGGTCGAAGAGGCCAGGCGCAAGGGTTCCACCTGGATCGACATTAATCACGTTTTCTACCTGGGCGCGGAGGCTTCACCCGATTACACCGTGGCGCCGGGTAACAATCTGAAAGCGATGTCCGCCGCATCCGGTGAGCATTGGGCGGAAACCTTCCTGCGGCTCTCGCGCGAGACCAGAGGCAAGGCGCTCTTCAACCTGCGAATGTTCAACCGAAGTCTCAAGGCGCTGGGCGACCTGTTCAAGAACGAGCACTGCCTTCCGAGCCTGGGCGACGCCGGCGCGCATGTCTCCCAGATCATGGACGCGGGCTGGCCAAGCTTCGTCCTATCCTACTGGGTGCGAGAGACGGGCAGTTACACGATGAGTGAGGCCATCCGGCGGCTGACTTCCTGTCCCGCCCGCGTGATCGGGCTTAAGGACCGGGGCACGCTGGCGGTTGGGATGCGTGCGGACGTGAACGTGTTTGACGCCGGCAAAGTCGCGGAGCGCCAACCCGAACTGGTGAACGATTTCCCCGGCGGGGCGCCGCGCTACATTCAGCGCGCCGTCGGCTACAGTGCCACGATCGTCAACGGGAAGATTAACGTGCTTGATGGCGAGCATACCGGCGTGCATGCGGGCGTAGTGTTGCGCCACGGCCGGTAACTTCTGTAGCACCAGCGTAAGCAGTTCATTATCCCACACATGGAACAAGTCAGAGACACCGGGAAGAGCGACCTCAGCGGCTTGAAAGCCCTAGCATATTCGCCGCACACCGAGGATATCGAACAAGCGAAGGCGCACATCGATGAATACGGGATGTGCATCGTCGGCAACGTTCTTTCCGCGCCTGAGATGGCCACGATCGACCAGCGGCTCAAGGAGCAGGCGGCGGGCGAAGCAGCCGGAAATCTGGGAACAATAGTTCGCTGAACAAAAGAGGCCAAGCAACATGTCTGCGATAACTCCTTCGGATGGCCCGGTTGCCGTCACCGGCGCGTCCGGCTACATCGGGTCGCACGTCGTCCTCGCTTTGATCAAGCGCGGTTACCAGGTACGCGCCTGTGTAACCGACCAGAACAACCCGGACAAAACCGCTCATCTGATCGCGCTTAACAACGGGGTATACCCCGGACGCCTCGAACTCGTGACGGCTAACCTATTGGTGGAAGGCAGCTACGATGAGGCGTTCGCGGATTGCAACGCCGTGCTGCACGTCGCTAGCGCGATGGGATACGGCAACGTAAACAATCCGCGCCAGGTTTACGACGGCGCCGTGAGTGGCACCAAAAACATCCTCAACTCAGTGAAGAAAGCGGGAACCGTAAAGCGCGTGGTCTATACCAGTTCCTTTTCCGCGATCGCGCACCCGGCGCCTCCGGGCTACGTTTTCACCGAAAAAGATTGGGCGTCGGACAACCGGAGTAAAGACCCGATCTGGACGCCCGAGAGCATCGAGACCAACGGCGATGTCGCCTATGCGATGGCCAAAGTCGCGGCCGAGCGGATGGCCAATAGCATCGCCGCGGAGGACGGCCGTTTCGATGTCATTTCGGTGTGTCCACTGGTCGTATTGGGCCCGTTGCTATCGCGTGCCCATAATCTCGCGGGTGCCTGGCATTGGTTCCTGGGCCGGATGCTTGCGGGAAAGCCGTGCGGCCGCGGTTGGCAACATCTTTGGAACGTCGTCGATGTGCGCGACGTGGGCGAAGCGCACGCCTTGATAGCCGAGAGCGAACGCTGCAGCAACGGCATGCGCTATCAGTTGTGCGCCACGGACCGCTCCGGCGAGCTGAACGCGATGGAACTGCACGAGCATCTGGCGCGGCTGTTTCCGCACCTCGCGGTCGGCGGCGTGCCAAAGGGATACGACGAGATTATCGCCAAGCACGGCAAACCCTTTGACTCGCCGCGCGCTTACTCCGATCGCGCGCGTCACGATTTGGGTCTCAAGACCCACGCGGTCGGCGACACGCTGTTCGATACCGGGCGCACGATAATCGAGCTGGGTCTCATCAAGCCGGCGTTCAAGCACCAACTCAAGCCATAGTGCGATGCACTCTGGTTCGCCGGATTCAGAAGACAGGTGATGAAAATCGAGGATTGGAAATTGAACTTGCCCCGGGTGTCCATCAACTCGGGGCAAGTTCAAGCTCTGGCCGAACAGCGCTTGTTCATCCTCGATCCAGCCGGTGACGACGTTGAGACCCCATCGCCCGCCAGAGATGTAGTCGATGGCCGCGCCGCTCTTCGCAAAATGGATCGGATGGAATCCGTAGGTGACGTGAGCGGTCGAAAACAGCATGATCCGGCTGGTTACTTGCGACAGCGCCGCCGCGGTACTCACAAAATCGAGCCGATATTCGTTAAAGCGGGTGACGCCGCCATGCCCTAGCCAACGCCCGAAGGGTACCGCGAATTCGAGTCCGATTTCGTCGGCGATTCGCACCAGCCGCCGCGCTGTCTCCCTATGGAGACCTTTGCGTAACTCGATCCCACGGGCTACTGGCGCGACTGGCGAGATTCCTCGCTTCGCTCGGAATGACAATTCGCACGTATTTGCTGTCATTCCGAGCGCAGTCTGCCCCTTCGGCGTTGCTCAGGGCAAGCTCCGCGAGGAATCTCGCCTTGGGCACCTGCACCCCTATCGGCGAGTTACGCAAAGGTCTCCAATGCCAGAAGTTCTGGTAGCGAGCCCGATCGGCAAGCACCGCCCGCGAGATCCGATCGATCCCATCGAACGCTGCTCACGCGCCGCTGGCTGAGATTTTTTTTACTGCGTCTTCTACTCGTGTGCCCTTGAAAAAATTCGGATTCATGCCGGCCCAAAGGCGCGCAGGATTGGCGAAGACAAAATCCCGAAAATCTTCCTCGCTGATTTGTCCATGTTCCACCATCTCGTAGGCTTCCTCGGTCACCTCGGTCATGTCCGGGACATCCCAATGGCCCATATCGGAGCTGAAGATCGCGTTGAGCCGCGCTTTGAACGGAAGCTTCTTGGGGTCGAAGGCAATCGCATTGATCGGATCATCAGCTTCACATCCGAAATAAAAGTTCGGAACAAACAGGCTACGGATGTCCTCGGGCTTCTCGATTCCGCATCGCGACCAATCGTCCAACGTCGCGGAATCTTCCTTGGTGCCGCTCAGACCCCATCCCTCGCCAAGCCGGTCAAGCTTGCCCTCGACCAGCTTGCCTCCGTAACGGCGCGCGAGTTCATAGAACACTTCGCGATCGAGATTGGCGGGATTGTAATTATCCATCCCGTTGCGATTGCGTTTTACCCAATGGCCGATCAGGTCGGTGTACAGGTTGGCTGCCCAGCCGACGCCGCACTCGAGGAAGGCGAATTTCAGCTTGGGAAACCGCCGCGTCACTCCTCCGAAAAACAACGCCTTGCAGATCGCCTCTCCGGCGGCTGCGAAGTGGCCGATGTGGTTGAACATATAATTCGACGGCGAGGTGCGGCTGCCCCAGCCCATCCCGGCGGAGTGAAAGCTGGGCGCTACGCCGAGTTCGACGCACTTGGCCCACACCGGGTCGTAGTCGTATTCGCTGTCGAGCGCCAGCAGGTCGAGCCAGTAGGCGTGCCGGGTGGGATTGGGGACCGAATCGGCGACGGCGGGAATCGGGCGGCGCACGTGCCCCGCCATCATGATCACCTTGAGCCCGAGCGTTTTGACCGCGAATTCAAGTTCATCGATCGCCTCCTTCGGCGTGTGCATCGGGATTACCGCCGCGGGCGTCAAGCGATCCGCGTATTCGCGGAAGATGTCGGAATGGAAGGTGTTGAAGGCGCGGCAGGTTGCGCGCCGGAGTTCTTCGTCGCGGATGTGGGGCGCGCCAAGCCCGGCGGTCGGATACAGGATCGCGAAATCGATTCCGGTTTCATCCAGACGCTCGTACTGGAGTTTCGGGAAGGTACCAGTTGCGCGGTCCAGAGTGTTTTTGGTCGGCAATGCCCACCACGGCGGCCTGACCGGCCGCTCCGTCCGCCGCTGCTCGGGGGTCATCTTGTACCAGTTCGCGCTATCGCTTCGGTATCGCTCGGCGAGCTTCGGGCCGCCGATCTTGGCGAGATATTCGCGAAGCGCGGGTTGAAATTCGACCGTGTGGCCGTCTGAATCAATAACCGGGTGTTTTAGCTGCGCGCGAACCTTCGCGGATTTGGAAAGTGAACCGCTCGAATTTGTACCGGCTCCCATTGCAATTATCCTCCTGACGGCGCCTGTTTTTCTGGCGCGGCCAAAAAAGGCCGCCGTCCGCGGCCTGCGCCGGAATCTCCGTTCACTCAGTAACTTTGCCGCTTCGGTTTATCGTCTGGTTTCCTTGAAGAACTGTGCATCCATTTCGACTCACAACGTCACCGGCTTCGTCAACGATGAGTTCCGCCCGATGGTACCCAGACTTAGTTGCTGGTACCACGGAGCCGCCGCCGGTGTCAATCGCGGCGCCGACAGGTTTGTGCCAGCCACCCGGTTCCGTTATTTGATAGGGGCATGGCTAAGCGCAACGGTTTGGGTGACCAGCGCCTTTCACCGCGTCTCAAGAACATCCTGAGAGATCTCGAGCGAATCATAGTCGCCGAGGGCTTCCTCCATCTGGACACCGCGACATTGGCAAAGCGGCTCCGATGCTCGAAGCGCGCGCTATACACCTTGGCCCCGACCCAGGAAAAACTGCTGATATTGGTCATTCAGCGCGTTCTAGAACGAACCGACCAGTACCTGGCCAACTCCGCACGCAACCCTCGCGGCTGGCGCTCGGCACTGGTCAATTACATGAATGCGATGGTAATTACGTCGCGGCCCGCAAGTCCGCGCTTCTTGCGCGATATCGCGGCGTTTGCGCCGGGGATGCGCTTGCTGAATCGGCTTCAGCAGCGGACCACCCATCGTCTCGAGCAGATCATTCGCAACGGCATCGTGGCACGGGTCTTCAACGATATCAGCCCGCGGCTGGTCGCTGAGTTGATTCTGATGGCTGCCAAGCAGCTAATCGATCCCGATTTCCTGCGCAATCTCGGACTCAACCTGGCCGAAGTGTACGAAGAGCTTTCGCGGCTGCTCGAGCATGGCCTCTTGCCGCAACGCGAACCGTCCATCGCCCGGGGAAACCCGCACCAGCGCCAACGGGTAGCGCTGCTCAAGCGCGAGCAAGAGCCGAGCGATAAAGCGCCGCAGGGGCGGCGGCGCAAAGCCGGCGGCGTGTCCCGGCGCAAGCGGCAGCATGCCTGAGATCAAACTGGGTGCGGCGCCGGCGCGAACAACATGAAACCCGTCAGATGAATTTTCTTCACCACCGCGTTCTCCCGCAAACCTTTGCGATGTTCAAATGACTCCGCCCGCGGCCAGCTCCGTGATCTCGTCACGCGTGAAGCCAAGTTCGGCGGCAAAAACTCTTCGTTGTCGGCGCCGAGCGCAGGGCTGGGGCTGCGGATTTCGGCGGGCTCGCCGTGGAGCCGGAGCGGCGTGGTGAACACGGTCACGGGTCCGTGCGCGGGAGGCTCGATTACGCGCAGCATGCCGCGCTCATGCAGATGTGGATCGCTCATCACTTCGGGCAGATCCTTGACCACGCCGCAGAATATGTCGTTTTCATTGAGCATCCGCATCAGCTCCTCTTTGGCGACCGATACGGTCCACGGTCCGATTGCCGCTTCGAGCGCGTCCTGATTTTCGACTCGCGCCGGAAGCGACGAGAAGCGGGATTCGTGGGCAAGCTCCTGACGTCCCATGAGTACGCAGAGTTTGGCCCATCGCGCGTCACCGCCGCCGAGAATCAGCACATGGCCATCGCGCGTGGGATAGACATTGTACGGCGCCACCGCGGCGCCCGGCGCGCGATTACCGTTGCGCAGTTGATGACGCCCGAGTCCGAAGTACGCGCCTACGTGGGTGGTCAGGGTTGGAATCACCGTGTCGTGCAGGGAAACTTCGACCAATAGTCCGGTGCGTACTCCTGTGAGAACAGTTCCATCAGTTCCGCGCGCCGGCGCTGGGGATCGGGCGAGGCGGCGATTTCCTGTTCGTAGAGCACGTTGATCGCGGGTTCGGGCGCCATCAGGCTGAAGGAAGCCGTTGGCCATGCGGCAAGTGCGTCGAGATTCATCGCCTTGCCGCCCAAAATCGAGTACGCGAGCCCGTACGCTTTACGAACGATGACGGTGATCTTCGGCACCGTCAGTCGCCGATGGACGTGAAGTGCGCGCGCGACCGTTTTCAGCATCGAATGCTCCTCCCACTCCTTGCCGCGAACCCCGAAGATCTGGCCCGACACTCCCTGCGCTTCCTCGCAGCCGAGGAACACCACCAGCGGCGCGATCAAGTCTGGCAACATCCGCTTGAGCCGCTTTAGCCGCTCGTTGTTCGGGTCTTCGGCGCCCGGGATGGTCCCGATAAGGCGGGTCCACGCGGCGGGAGCGATGCAGTTTGCCGTCACGTTGTAGCGCGCCATGTCGAGCGCGGTTCCACGGGTCAGTCCGACAATTCCCATCTTCACTGCGGCGTAGTTCGCCTGGCCAACGTTGCCCACCAGGCCCGAGGTCGAAGTCATGTTGATAATCCTGCCGCTCTTATGCTCACGCATGTGAAAGGCCGCGGCGCGCGCGCAGGCGAAGGTTCCTTTGAGATGCGTATTGATGACCGCGTCCCACTCCTGCTCGGTCATCTTGAAAATCATGCGGTCGCGCAGGATTCCCGCGTTATTGACCAGGATGTCAATGCGGCCGAAATGCTTGAGCGCGGTAGCGATGATTTTTTCGCCGCCCTTGACACTCGCGACTGAGTCTTGATTGGCGACCGCCTCGCCCCCGGCTTTTGTGATTTCGCCCGCCACCTGCGCGGCGACGCTTTCATCCGAGCCCTCGCCGCCTTCGCTGGTGCCGAGATCATTGACTACAACCTTGGCGCCGTGGCGTGCTAGCAACTCCGCGATGCTGCGGCCGATTCCCCGATCCGCCCCGGTGACGACGGCAACCTTGTCTCTTAATGAAATCATCGGCTTGCTCTTATTTTAGGAGAATGGCCTGCCGCTGCGCGGCGGCTGTTTCGCCGCTGGGGCCAGGCGGCCTGACTGACTGCGATTACCACGGCGCCGATCGTGATGTCGAAGCGGCGGTACTAATCTAAAATCGCTGGTACCGGGCGGCGCGGCGGCGCGATCACTTTCCGGGTCTGAGCCGCTATCTGCGCGCCACGAATATCTGATGATAGGGATTTTTCACCGGCAGCTTGGCGAAACTGCGGAAACCCGCCTCGTGCGCCATCTCGAGCGCTTGCGCCTCGCCAATGACCACGCCCAGCCCCTCGCCGCCTTGCGCCAGCGAGACGGTCATACAATGCATCGTGCTGGCCCCGTACAAGGTACGACCCCGAGGATTGAGGTTGTCTTCCAGCCGCTCCGAAGCGTTGGCTTCCGACCATAGGAAGGCGCCCGTGGGGCGCAGGGTTTTGCAGACGCTGGCGAGCACCTGGCGCGGGCGCGCCATGTCGTGGATGCAGTTGAATGCCATCACGAGATCGAAGCGGTCGCGCACGGGAAGATCCTCGGCGGCGATTTGCTCGAAGCTGACCCGGTCCGCGACTCCCGCGCGTTGCGCCTTTAGCCGCGCCTTTGCGATTGACGTGGCGTCAACGTCGTAACCCTGGAAGCGGGAGTTCGGAAACGCGAGCGCAACCGGAATCACGCACTGCCCGGCGCCACAGCCCACCTCCGCCACCTCGGCTCCGGCGGTGAGCCGTTGATGAATGTCCGGCACCGCCGGAATCCACTCCTGAGCTACCCAAGTCTCGTAGCCGGCGCAAAAGAGCCGCTCGATCGCCTCGACGATTTCGGGTCCAAAGTCGCTGAATGGAACGCCACCGCCGCGGGTGAAAGCCTCAGTCAGCTTCGCGATCTGCCGATAGCAGGCAACTGCGTACTGAAACGCTCCGCCCATGAAAAACGTAGTGTCTTCATTCGCCAACACGCTTGCCTGCTCGGGGGTCAGCACAAACGTCCCACCGACGGGGTCGTAATCCAGATATCCCGCCGCGGCCATGGTTGCAGCCCACTCCCGGACGTAGCGCTCGCTAAGTCCGGCGCGGTGAGCGATCTGCGCCGAGGTCATCGGCGGCTCGGCCGCCATCAGCTTGAAGATTCCCAGGCGGTCACCGATATATGCCAGCGCAACCGTCAAGGCGGCTCCAAAATCTACGCCCACCTGGCGGGTTAGCGACGCAGCCTTTTCTGGGTCGGGCGCAATCAAAGCCATCTTGTTACCTCCACGGCGCGCGCGGGAGCGGATGCCCTGCCGGCGCACTCGCGCCAGTCATTGGTCGCCACTTGCATCATCGGATGCCTCACCGGTTGCGGCGGGCAGTTCCGGATGCTTCGACCATTCGTCCCATGAGCCGTCATAGACGCTCGCGTTGTCGTAGCCCAGCAGCCTTAGATGGAACAGCGCGCCCGCTGCGGCCACTCCGGTGCCGCAAGTGGTTATGACGCGGCGGCGAGCGAAAGCTCCCGCCCGTTCGTAAAGCGCGGCAAGCTCATCAGTGGGAAGAAGAGTCTGGGTTCCGCGCATAAAGGTTTGCGTGAAGGGCACGTTGAGCGAACCCGGGATGTGCCCGGCGCGCTGCGCGCCACCGGCGTGCTCGCCGCGAAACTGCGCCGCGATGCGCGCATCGAGGATCAGCACCTCGTCGTCATGGCGGGCCGCTTTGACCTCTTCGAGCGTGCTGCGAAGTTCGGGATGCGGTATCGCAGTGAACTTGGCGGGCGGAGGCGACGGCGCTTCGCGCGTGAGCGAACGACCCTCGGCCTTCCATTTGCGTATGCCGCCGTTCAGAACCTTCGCCCCACGATGGCCATAGAACAGGAGCGCCCACCACAACCGTGCGGCCACCGTACCTCCGGCGTCATCGTATGCCACGACTATTGTCTGGTCGCCGATGCCTGCTCCACTCATAGCCGCCGCAAAACGATTCGGCGGGGCGAGCTGCATCGCAACCGGATCGTCAGGATCGGCGAGGTCGCTAGTCACGTCCAGATAGACCGCACCCGGTATGTGACCCTCAAGGTAGGCAGCCCGGCCGCCGCGATCCGCGGCGGTTGGCCATCGGACATCCACCACCGCGAGGTTGGCATCGTGCAAGTGATCGGCAAGCCACGCGGTTTCAGCAATCAGCTCCGGGTTAACATAGGTGCTCATAATTTCCCGCACCCCGCCGGGTACTTTTCCAATGGGACGAGTACCCCACACCCGCGCTGGTTTGCAACCGATACGATGGCTGCCGCAGGCGCGCGCTCGGAGGTTTCCGGATTCACGGCGATTCATTCAACCGCCGCGACGCCGCTCGCCAGATAAATTGTTTTTCTTTACCCCCCCGGCGCCCGCGTGACGGTACCCAAAGTTTTACTGTTGGTACCGTTTCCGGCCTATTTGCGGTCGAGGCCTGGAGGACAAAGGGTTGCCGTCACGCGAGTCGAGTTGCGCACCGCGCCGAGCTATCACTCGGGCACGATGAGCGTGGGTACGCGCACCTCGATCAACGACTATACGTACAACCACATCGGCCACTTTGCCGCGGCTGCCGAGGCGCTGTGCAAGGCTCTGTTCATGAGCGGCGTGACCCGGCGCTTCCCTACCCTGCGCTTCGCGTTCCTAGAAGGCGGGGTCGCGTGGGCGTGTAGCCTGTATGCGGACCTGATCGGCCACTGGGACAAGCGCAATGGAGTGGCTATCGAGAATTATAATCCCGCCAGTGATCAACGACAATTAAATCTGCCGGTTGACGACAATTAGAATTGCCGGTTGTCGCCGTCCCGACGGCGCGCGAAAGAAGTGGAGTCAGGCGGTGAGACTCCATGGTGAAGGATGCGCAGGTCGGGGTGTTGCGGAGAAAGCGGATGGAAGGCAAACCCCGCGCGGCTGTGGGCGGAGATGAATCCGGACTTCTTCAAGGGCACGGTGGTCGAAGACCCGGTCAAGAAGCTGATGTCATCCCGGGCACGAGCCGCCGCATGATCCTGTGTAGATGTAGCGTCGCCAATTCGCTAGCCCCCGCAGGGTTCTGAGCGGAACCGCAGGGGCCGGCACGCGAAACTCATCAAGCAGCAGGAAGGAAATCATGGCGCAGGAGATTGATTTCGAGAAGACCAAGCGGGTCGCACAGCAGATCGCCGGCGACGTGAGCACCTGCGTTCACGGCGCGCTCAGCTTCATCGGCGACCGCCTGGGACTGTTCAAGGCGATGCAGGCGTCCGGCCCCGTGACCAGCGACGAGCTGGCGGTCAAGACCGGACTTAGCGAGCGCTACCTGCGCGAGTGGCTCAACGCGATGGCCGCCGCGCAATACATCGCGTACGATCCGCCTACGCGGCGATATCATCTCACCCCGGAGTACGCGATGGTGCTGGCCGATGAGGAATCGCCTTTTTTCGCAGGCTCCTACTTCCAGATGGTGCAGGGTGTGACGATGGTGGCGCCAAAGGTCGCCGAAGCGTTCCGCACCGGCAAGGGAGTGACCCAATCCGAATATCCTCTGTCGATGTTCGAGGGCTCCGAGCGCAACTCGTTCCCCCGTTACAAGTACAAACTCGTCAAGAAATGGATTGCGGCGTTGCCCGAGGTGGTCGAGCGCCTCAACGCAGGAGGGACCGCGGTCGATGTCGGATGCGGCGGCGGCCGGGCCGCGATCCTGATCGCGCAGGCCCTTCCCAAGGCGCGCGTCTTCTCCTTCCGTCATCGCCGACAGCGTCTTCGAGGAAGGAATCCGCGGGAAAAAGCTGTACTTCATTCCTCATAAGGAAACCGCGCAGTACGTCAAGAATCGCTTTGACGGCATCATGAAAGACATCTAAAAGAGGAACATGAAGAAAGAAGTCATCATCTGGAGCGAAGGCACGCGCATGGCCGCGGATCTGTTCCTGCCTGACGACCTTCGCGACGGCGAGAAACGGCCTGCGATCCTGCTCTGTCACGGATGGGCCGGGCCGAAGTCTCATCTGAGCTCGACCTATGCGCCGTTTTTCTGCAAAGGCGGCTTCGTATGCCTGACCTTCGATTACAGAGGATGGTTTGAGAGCGACGCCAGAATCGCCACACCCGGTAAGCAGCCACCCGTCGATGCGCAGGGATTCATAACTGTTCGCGGCAGGCCGGTCAGGGAAATCGTCGATCCAATCGACCAGAATCGCGACATCAACAACGCCCTCGATTACCTGATCGCCGAACCTGCGGTGGACCCAACCCGGATCGGCCTCTGGGGAACCAGTTTTGGCGGCGGCCATGCCCTCTACGTGGCGGGACACGACCCGCGCATCAAGGCGGTGGTCAGCCAGGTGCCCTGGACGGGACAGGCGCCGGAGCAAAACGGTTTCGCCGCGCCCGCGCCGCAGGTGCAGAAACTCGCCAGCTCGATGGCTCGAGGTGAAATCGATGCGCTTCCGCGCCCCGAGGAACAGCCCGCGTCGCTCAAAGGGATTGGAGACTTCAGAACGATGTGGCGCTATCTTCCGCGCGTCGCCGCGGCGCACATCAGGGTGCCAACGCTGATCATCGATCAAGAGCAGGAAGAATACGGGAGCCGCGAGAATTCCGGCCTTGCCGCGAAAAATGCGATACCAGCCACAACCATCGTGAAGTATCACGTGTTCCCCGGAACCCATTACGACATCTACGAGAAAAATTACCGCGAGAGCGGGAAGATGGCGCTAGAGTGGTTTACCGAACATCTGATGCCTCAACGCGCGTGAGGGCAGGCGCCGCCGGCAACCGGCGATTGCGACGATCCGTCGAGGTTCAATAATGTAGCCGGATTTGCCGATGTCTTCCCGTACTATGGAGCAGACCGAAAAGTTGCCTGTGATGGTCAAACCATGACAGCCTAAGGAACTTCGGCAACATGCAAAAGGTTGACGCTGCGAACGGCCCGCTCGTGAGCCGCTCGTCAGCCAGGTTTTAGAGACACCGCGTTGCGCTTGCGCCCACAGAGGAGAGACCACCATGCGAATGAACGTGAAACCCATCCCGACGCTCGATCCACGGATCAACGAGATCCGCGCGCTTACCGCGCAGATCGTCAACCACGAAATCCTGCCCAACGAGAACAAGCTCTGGGCGGGATGGCGTGACGGCGCGACCCAGGAAGAGCGGCGCAGCTCCCGCGAGCTGCGCGAGTCGGTAAAAAATAAGGTGAAGCAGGCGGGCCTGTGGGCTCCTCATCTTCCTCCTGAGTACGGTGGCGCGGGACTTCACTTTCTCGAGCATGCGTACATGAACGAGGTGCTGGCTTACAGTATGGGAGCGGCGGCGCTGTTCGGCGTGGTCGCGCCCAACTCGGGCAATCAGCAGATCCTGCTCAAGTACGGAACCGAGGAGCAGAAGCAGAAGTGGCTGGTGCCGCTCACCGAGGGCAAGATGGAGTCCGGCTTTTCGATGACCGAGCCCGACTCGGCGGGCTCGGATCCGCGATCGATCAAGACCACGGCGCAACGCGACGGCGACCAGTGGGTGATCAACGGGCACAAATGGTTCACCTCGAACGGGTTTCGAGCCGACTTCCTGATCGTGATGTGCCGCACGGGAGGAAGCGGCCACGACAACGGGCGCATGACGCAGATTATCGTGCCCAAAGACACCCCCGGCGTCCGCATCGTGCGCGGCGTCGAGGTCTGGGGACGGCCGAGCGACCATTGCGAGATCGTCTATGACGACGTGCGCGTGCCGCTCAGTAACCAGCTCGGCCAGTCCGGCTCGGGCCATCAGGCCGCACAGGATCGTCTCGGGGCGGGGCGCGTCTATCACTGCATGAACTCGGTCGGGCAAATGTGGCGGGCGTTCGACTTGCTGGTCGAGCGCGCCACGATGCGCGAGGTACACGGCGGCAAGCTCGATACCAAGCAGTTCATCCAGGGGTTCATCGCCGACTCCTATATCGACATCCAAGCCGCGCGCTTGATGACCATCCACTGCGCCGAGCGCATGGACAGCGGCACCGACCCGCGCACCGACATCTCGGCAATCAAGATCTTCGTCCCGGCGGCGTTCCAGCGCGTGGTTGACCGCGCGATCCAGGTTTGGGGCGCGGCGGGCGTCTCGGGCGACCTGCCGCTGGCGGGGATGTACCAGGGGGCCAGGACGCTGCGGATCGCGGACGGTCCGGACGAGGTCCACAAAATTCTGATCGCCAAGAACGTGCTCGCGGTCTATCACAATGGCGAGAGCTGGGACTTCGGCAACTGATGCGGCCGCGGCACCCCTCCTAAGTAACAGGATTGAGGCGCGAGCACCTTCCTGAAGTAATCGAGACTGCTCCAGGGGGGCGGGCGGACGAGCCGTCCGCCCCCACTGGCATATCGCATTGCTTCCTTGTGCCAGTGGCGCGTCGGCGGCCGGCTGGGCAAGCAGAGGCGACGCGGGAGGCGCAAGCGAGACATCCTTCCGCGTAGCGCAGGATTACGTCGCGGACCACGAACGGCGTGCGTCCATAGACCGGAGCCAGAAATGGCTCCTCGGCGAGATCGGCGCACTCAGCACAAGCGTGCGACGTACGACCGGTTGGACTGTGGATTCAATAACGCGCGTATCGAAGGTGAGCGGAACTGCAACACCTGCTAACGGTCGGACCGCTCGACCCGAAAGCGCTAATCCGGGCCTCGATAGGCATCTGATATCCACGCTTTCCCTACTCGGCTAGGTTACAAATTCTCGAATCTTTTCTGGGGGTTAGCATGGATTTTGCTCTATCCAAAGGGCGATGCGGATTTGCATCGGCGTGCCGGCTCGTCCGTGCGCGCATGCCTGACCCGTATTGACTGTGCCCCCGGCTGGCTACAGAATAAGCCCCCACTCAGCGAGTCTCTCGCGGGTGGGGCAAGGTGGATGGAATCGACGTGCAAGAACGCAACCCTGAGCGAAAGGCTCGAGTTCTGATTGTCGATGATGAGCTAAACCTTGCACGGATGGCGGCAGGCCTCCTGAGGCGTGGCGGATACGAGTGCGAGACCTGCCCAACCGTCGAGGCCGCGATGCATGCGCTCGAGCTGCATGGCGCGGACGTGATTCTGACCGACCTTAAGATGCCGGGGGTGGATGGGATGGAACTGCTAAGGAAGGTTCAAACTAAGCGACCGGACGTAGCCGTGGTGGTGTCGGCTCCAACTCCAAGCACCGACGCGACCGCCGAGGCCCTGCGCGCAGGCGCTTTTGATTCGGTCGCCAAGCCGTTCAATGGCGACGAGTTGAATTCCGTGATCGCGCGCGCGGTCGAGATGAGTTCGCTCCAGCGCGAGAACAAGCGCTTGCGCGATCAGCTCGAAGTCGCCGCGACCACGGCCGAGTTTATCGCCGAGAGCCGGCAAAGCCGCGCGCTGGTCGCGACGATCCGCCGCGTTGCGCCTGCGCACGCCACCGGACTTATCCAGGGCGAGACCGGAACCGGCAAGGAGCTGGTTGCGCGGATGCTGCACTTCTGGAGCGGGCGCGCCGACGGCCCCTTCGTCGCTGTAAATTGCAAGGCATTTGCCGACGGAGTCGTCGAAAGCGAACTCTTCGGCCACGAGAAAGGCTCCTTCACCGGAGCGATCCGCGACCGCCAGGGATGCTTCGAGCGCGCCTCGGGCGGGACGCTGTTCCTCGATGAAATCGGCGAGGCGGGTTCGGATTTTCAGGCCAAGCTCTTGCGCGTGCTCGAGGACGGCGAGGTCATGCGGGTCGGAGCATCCAAGCCACGCAGGGTCGATGTGCGTATCGTAGCGGCGACCAACCGCAATTTGCGCCGGGAAGTTGAGTCGGGCGGCTTCCGCGCCGATCTGTTCTTCCGGCTCAACGTCATTCCGTTGCATATCGCACCGTTGCGCGAGCGCCCCGAAGATATCCTGGCGCTGGCGAGCCATTTTCTGATCGGCCACTGCGCGGACGCGGGACGTCCCATAACGCTGTCGCCCGAAGCCGAGCAGGCGCTGGCCGCCTATCCGTGGCCGGGTAACGTCCGCGAGCTCGAGAATGTTATCGAACGCGCGGTAGTGATGAGTGGCGCCGAGGTTCTCGAGCCGGACGCGTTTGCGCTCGACGAATTTCCGATCGGATACACGATTGGCGAAATCGGCAATGCGCGTTCCGCCTCGGCAATGCCCGGCGCGGCTGCATCTGGCTCGGTCGCCGAGCCGGGCGCCACAGCCCCTGCGCCCGGGCCTGAGCCGGCCGATGCGGTCGCATCTTTCGAAACGGGCACGCTGCAGGATTGCCTCGACCGGGCGGCTACCGCGCGGATCAAGGGTGCGCTGGCCGCGGTGGCCGGCAATAGGGTCGAGGCGGCGGCAACGCTGGGAGTCGATCGGACGACGCTGTACCGGCTGATGAAACGGCTCGGACTCTGAGCAGGCCGGCAATCACCATCAAGCAAAGGCACGCGGTTTCAACCGCGTGCCTTTTTTGTTCTTGAGAGGGAGGACCCCGGATCCGGGCGTTTCCGCACCGGATCCGAGGCACCTGGGAGAGGACGTAGTCAGGTCACGCAGGCACGGAGCCCGGGTGACAGGTCACTGTCCGCCGATCGTCCGGATGACCTGAATCATCGCGGGGCCGACGATCACCGCTATCATCGCGGGCAGGATGAAGAGCACCAGCGGGAACAGAATCTTGATCGAAGCCTTCTGCGCCTGCTCTTCGGCGCGCAGGCGGCGGCGCGTGCGCAGCGCATCGGAGCTGGCTTTCAGGGCGGGCCCGATTTGAGCGCCGAGCTGCTCGCTCTGAATCAGGGTGGCGGCCAGCGGCTTGATATCCTCGACCGCGGTCCGCTCGGCCAAGCCGCGCAGCGAAGAGCCGAGCGACGCGCCGGCCGAGATATCGCTCGAGACGAGGCTTAGTTCGGTGCCAATTTCCTGTCCTTGCCGCTGGCATTCAGTGCCGACGATTCGGATCGCTTCGAACAGCCCAAGGCCCGCTTCAACGCAAACCACCAGCAAGTCGAGCACGTCCGAAAGCTGGCGTGCGATATTGCCCTGCCGGATCCTCGCCTTGCGTCCAACGTAGTAGCTTGGAACAAAGACCCCGACCGCGACTCCGCCGAGCGCGAACAGCAGCGGCTTCACCGCCGAGTCGTGGAGCAGCAGTCCGGCCAGCAACCCGAGCGTGCCGCATCCGATCGCCATCAGCACTCGCACCACCTGGTAGGAGTGTGCAGTGGCGGATTTGAGAAACCCGGCCTGGGCGAGGGTCTGCGCGAGCTTTTCACCCTGCGGAGTATCGAGATTGGGCGCCGGAACTTTTTTGGACGCCCATCGGAAGATCATCCGCAGCAGATTGGGATCGTATTCCCCTTCATTTTCCTGCGTGCCCTGGGTCACGCGCATTTTGACCGCAAGGTCCGCGAAGCGATCGTCGACCGCGCGATGACCCGCGAAGACGCCTACATAGATGGCGACGGCGGCGGCTGCGAGCAGGCAGAAGAATGCAAAGCTGACTAGAAGCGCGCTCATATCAGTAGCTCACGCGCAGCAATCGCCGAATGGTCAGGATCGCCGCGAGATCAAGTCCCATCGCGAGCTTCAAAATCTTTTGCCCGGTGGGATCGTAAAACAGAGCGTCGATGTACGACGGCTGGATGAGCGAGAACACACCCAACACCAGCACCGGCAGAATGCCCACCACCCATCCGCCCATCCGCGCCTGGGCGGTCAGCGCGCGAATTTGCATCCGCAGGCGCTGGCGGATTCGGACGATCTCGGACAGCCGCCCAACGATCTGCGCCAGCGAAGAGCCGACTTCGGTCTGCACCTTGACCGCGACCGTCAAGAGCCGCAGGTCGTCCTCGGGCACCCGCTTGAGCATGTCATCGAGCGCGCGCGGCAACGGCAGCCCGATGCGGCTCTGCTCAAGCACGGTGCGAAACTCGACGCCCAGCGGATCGGCGAATTCTCCGACCACCACTTGCAGGGCCCGTTGCAGCGAATGACCCGCTTCCAGCGAGGACTTGATCAGGTCGAGCGCGAAGGGCAATTGCGTGGAGAACGCCTTGAGCCGGCGCTTCTTGCGGAACTGGATGTACAACATGGGCAGCCCGGCGAAGATGACTCCCGTACCGGTCGCGAACAGCATATCGCCGAACAGCGCCTCACCCAGGAACATCCCCCCACCGAGCAGCAGCACGATGATCAGCAACACGTCGCCGACCCTCGTGTACATCCCCGCCTGCCACATCATCTCCTCGAGGCTGCGGAGCACGTTGAGCCGGTACACGACGGCGAGCAGCTTGCCCTCTTCGGGGCGGCGCTTGCGCATGATGCCGAGATCGAGGTCCTCGGCCGGGCGGGTCAGGCGGCGCGAAATCTCGCGGTTCTGATCGGTCCCGGTACTGCGGCCGGTCATTAGCACCAGCACGATGACAAAAATAATTGCGAAGACTGAGGAAGCGATTAGAGCGTCCATGACTTCACCCAATTACCGAGTTGGCGCGGAACAGCCGCGCGTCGAGCTTCAGTCCCGCAGCCTCGAGGCGCTGCGAATAGGTCGAGCGGATCCCGGTTGAGACAAAGTTGCCGATCACCTGGCCCTCCGGGCCGACTCCGGTGCGCTTGAACTCGAACAGGTCCTGCATCATCACCATCTCCCCCTCCATTCCGCTGATTTCGGAGATCTTCATCACCTTGCGGGTACCATCGGACAGGCGCGAAACGTGGACGATGATGTTCAGCGCCGACGCCACCTGCTGGCGCATCGCGCGCTGCGGGATGCTGATTCCCGACAGCAGCATCATCATTTCGAGCCGCCCCATCGCGTCGCGCGGAGTGTTGGCGTGGATGGTGCCGAGCGAGCCGTCGTGGCCGGTGGACATCGCCTGCAGCATGTCGAACACTTCGGCGCCGCGAACCTCGCCGACGATGATCCGGTCGGGCCGCATGCGCAGCGTGTTCTTCACCAGGTCGCGCTGGGAGACCTCGCCTTTGCCCTCGACGTTGGCCGGGCGGGTTTCGAGCCGGACCACGTGCGGCTGTTGCAGCGATAGTTCGGCGGAATCCTCGATAGTGACAATCCGCTCGTCTTCGGGCACAAAGGCCGACAAGCAATTGAGCATCGTGGTCTTGCCCGAGCCGGTTCCGCCGCACACGATGATGTTGAGGCGGGCCTTGACGATGGTTTCAAGAAAATCGACGATCTCGGGCACGACCGAGCCCTTGTCCACCAGATCCTGAATATCGAAGCGGCGCTTTCCGAATCGCCGGATCGAGAGCGACGGCCCGTCGAGCGCCAGCGGCGGTATGATCGCGTTGATGCGCGAGCCATCCGGCAGCCGCGCATCGACCATCGGCGAGGATTCATCGACCCGCCGTCCGACCTGCGAAACGATCCGGTCGATGATCAGCATCAGATGCGCGTCGTCCTGGAACTTGATCTCGGTCTCGTGCAGCTTGCCGCGCTTTTCCACGTAAACCCGGCCGTGGCCGTTGACCAGAATATCGGTGATGTCGTCGTCCCAGAGCAGCGGCTCGAGCGGCCCCAGTCCGAGCAATTCGTTCTTGATCTCCTCGACCAGCCGGTTCTTGTCGGGGTCGGTGAGCAGGCGGCCGTCCTCGTTCAAGATGTCAGTGATCGCCGTGGTCACCTTGGCCGAGGCCAGGGCGGAATCCAGGGTTTCCAGGCGCGAGACATCGAGGGTCTCGAACAGGCGGTTGTGAACCGCGAGTTTAAGTTGCGAGAAACCCTCGGCCTGGTTGTCCTTTACCTTCTTGGCCCCGCCGCCGATCAGCGAGCGCTGAAACGGCGCCGGAGTCTGGCTGCTCTGCTGTGAAATTCGATCGACTAGCTTCATGGGTTTTCTCTTCAGGCGCGCGCGCCGATTACGTTGAGCAGCCGCGAGACAATCGAGCCGTCAGCACTGCCGGTCTCCGCACCGGCGATGGCTGGATTGATGCTGGTGACGCGGCGCGCAATCTCCTCGATGCTTTTGGCCAGCGGAGAACTCGGCGCCACCTGCCATAGATCCTTGGCACTCAACTGAATCCGCTCGAGAATTTTCTCGTCGCGCGGCACCTTGGCGAAGATCGGCTGAGCCAGCGTATGGCTGACCTGCTCCTCGCTGATCGGATGGTTGACGACGTAACGGCTGAGCAGGAAGGCCGGCTCGACATTCTGCAAACCCAGCCGCTGGGTAAGATCGACAAACCGCCACGCGCAGCGTGCCGCGCCAATGGACTGGTCGAGCACATAGAACAGATGCCGGGAACGTTCCCACGCGGCCACCGAGTTGGCGTCGATATGCGTTCCGCAATCGACAATCACGTAGTCGAATAGCTGGCGCATCAGATCCAGCATCGCGCCGACCGTAGCTTCGGTCACCAGCTCGCTGTCCTCGAGACGCTTGGGCGCGGCCATCAGGTACACGCCCGAGGCATGCTTGGACAGCGCGCTTTCGAGCTGAATCGAGTCGAGCCGCTTGTCGCCCTCGGTCAGCGCCATGATGGTGCGCTCGGGCTCGAGGTTCAAAAACACCGACAACCCGCTGGTTTGGAGGTCGAGATCGACCGCCGCGACCCGCTTGTTCATCGCATAGCGCAGCGCCAGCGCCAGGTTGCCCGAAAGGCTGGTCACACCGGTGCCGCCGACCAGGCTCACCAGCGACAGGATTTCCCCGCCCACATGATGCTCCTCACGGCGCCGCGTCTCGCTGATCTTGAGTAGCGCGCGGGTCACGTCGCCGGGCTCCAGCGGCAGGAACAGAAGCTCGTCGGCGCCGGCGCGAAGCACGCGCTTCATCAGTTCGGACGAACGTTCCTCGAGCATCGCGAACATCAGCGGCCGCGGGCTGCGCTGGGTTTCGCGTTGCAGGCAGCCGAGCGCCTGATCCTGATCTCCGTTGAAAACCACCATCGTTACGTCCGCGGGCGGCAGCGCTGAGGTATCCGCGCTGAGTTCGAATTCCGCGATATCCAGGGGCGGGTCGCCCAGCGCCGCCAGCGCGGTTCGGACCTCGGTGCGCTGCTCCTCGGCAGCGCACGCGAGGTGAACCTTCAAAGCGCCCCGCTTGCTCCAACTGTTTTGCTTCAGTACTGACACTGCTTCCTCTCCCTGTTGGCAGCTTCAGTGCCTGACGGACCGGTTAAAACCGGGGACGCGATGCGTCATACGTCGGCAGTGCCTTGGTCTTGATCGATTCCGCAGTCATCGGACCCGCGTCGTACGGATTGTAGGTCTGCGCTCCGTCCGGCAACGGGCGGACGATTTGCGGAGTCACGCTCATCACCAGATCGGTTTCCTGGGTCGTGTTCGAGGTCGTGCGGAACAGTCCACCCAGGTACGGCACATCACCGAGATAGGGAACCTTGTTAACCACCGCGATCGGGTTATGCAGAATCAGGCCCGCGATGATCAGGGTCTGATTGTCCTGTAGCCGCACCATCGTCTCCGCGCGCCGGGTCACGAACGCGGGAATCGTGAAGCCGAACATGCTCACGCCGTGCGCGTAGTCGGGCTGCGAGACTTCGGGCTTCACCAGCAACTCGATGTTTTTGCGTCCCACCACGGTCGGCACGAACTGCACCGAGGTGCCGAATTGCTTGAACACGATCGAGGTGTTGAGCGCCTGCGCGATGACGATCGGAATCTCGCCACCGGACAGGAACTTGGCCTCTTCGCCCGAGTTGGCGAGCAGATGCGGCTGCGCCAGGATCTTCGCCAGGTTGTGGGTCTCGAGGTACTGGAAGAAGCTCTGGGTCTGCACGGCGGAGTTTCCAGCCGCGATCCCGTAGGTCATGTTTTGCGACAGCAGCATCGGGATCAGCGATCCGGCGGGCCCCAGCGACGCATTTCCTCCCGAAATCATGGTGCCGTTTGGCAGCGTGGTCGTGATCGTCGACTGCGGGCTGAACGGCGTCGCTACCGCACCCGGCATCCCAAACAGCGACACACCATAGTTCGACAGCGCCAGCGACAGGTTGGTCCCCTGATTTTCGATATTGCTGCGATCCAACTCGGCGACCACGCAGTTGAGCAGCACCTGCTGCATGCCGCTCGCGTCGATCCGTACTTGGCGCTCGTCGTAGCGGCCTTGGCTATTCCACACCGCCAGCGTCGTGAAGCCGGGCTTGTGTCCGATCAGGTTGATTTGGAACGGGTTGACGACCTGGATATCGGCGATATTGGTATCGGCGATCGACACGCGCCGGATGCGCGCCGGGAAGTCGATGATCTGCGAGGTGCCGGTCATCAGGTCGATTGTGTCCGCAGGCAGCGGATGAGTTCCGCCTGAAACCGAGGTGGTCGGATAATCGCCGCCGGACAGCGCGACCGACGGATCGGTGCGGAACTTGTTCGTCACGTTGGCCGCCGCCGACTGGCTCGGCATGATCGGGTTGATCGGCTCGGCCGCCGCACCCAAGGTCGCCGGGCCGGCCGGCACCGCCGCCGGAGCGCTCGCGCCCGAAACTACGACCGAGGAATCGGCCGGCTTCTCGGCCGGGGCGGGGCTGATGTCAGTAATCGGCGCGATCGTTGAACTCGCAGAGGCCGCCGCCGCGGGCGCGGACGCCGCTGCCGCCGTTTCCGACGGCGCGCCCATAGCAGGCGCCGAGACGTCAGGAGCGGAGCCTGCGGTGACCGGCGGCAGTGCCGCAGCATCGCCCGTGCTCGAGACCGGGCCGGTGCCCGGGTCAGCCTTTGCGATCACCGGAGCCGCGGCGCCAGTCCTCATGCCGGAACCTGAAATCGCCGCAGGCGCGCTTGCCGCTTTGTTGATGTCGCCACGGTTGGCGACGGCGCCGACGGTCACATCGTAAACCGTCTCGCCGGAGGCGGTCTTGAGCTTCACCGCCCATTCTCCCGCCTCGGTGCCGAGCAGCACCACCTTGCCCGGCTCGTCGTTGTGAACCACCAGCGCGTGCGGATTGCTGATCACGCGCACGGCCGGGGTCGCGCCGGGAGCTACATTATCAATCACATAGGTCTCGCCAGCGTTGAGCGATACCGAGACCTGCGAGCCGCCGTCAGCAGCGGCAAAGGTCAGGCCGGGCCGAAACATAATCAGGGTAAGGGCGGCCGCAAGCCAGGGAAGGATTCCACATCCACGTATTGGTTTCATTGTTATCTCCTCACCTTCATCCACCTGCGTCATGGGATATCGATAGTTTTGGGCGACGGTCCGTCTGAAGGCATCGCGCCGGTCAGGGACGCATCGCCGGCGCTGACTGCGGCTGCACTGGGAGCAGGCGTCCGTGCCCCGCTCACACCGGCACTCTTCGCGGTGTTCGAGACGTTGTCGGAGACTTTTTCCTCGGCTCCGCCCATCGCGCTGTCAAGATCCGCCGGCGCCGCCATCGCGGTCTTGTCCGGCGCGGACGATTGCCCGCCTGCGTTCGTGGCGGTCTTCGGATGCTTGTGCGACTGCGCGCCGGCCGCGGCCTCATTGATAAAGGACATCGACTCTGAACTTTTGCCGTTGCGGTAGATTTCCACCTGGAAGGGCTGCTGACGCGGCGCGGGGGCGGAAACCCGGTGCGAGCCCGCTTGCGGCGTCATCACCGGCAGCTCCGGCTCGAGACTGTAAGCGCGTAGCATTTGCGCAACGTCCGAGCCGCTGGTGAGCACAATCTTGTTGTCGCTGTAATTACGCATCGCCAGGCGCAGGGAACCTTCGCGGCTCGCTAGCGCCAGCCGCTCCGCTTCCTGCGGCGACACCAGCAGGGTCACGACCTTGACCACCTCTGGGGTGTCCTTCTTCATTTCGACTTCCTGCGCGACCGCAAGAACCTCGACATTCTGAAGAACGATCTTCGCCAGCGCCTTGTTGTTGGCATCCGAGCCGCTGAGCGCGACCAGCACGTCAACCCGCGTATGCGGAAGCACGAAGCCGGCGATGTCGCTGACTTCATCGACCGGGACCGAAACCGCGCGCATTCCGAACGGAATCAAAAGCGGCATGATGCCTGCGGTTTTCTCGCCGAGAAACAGCTTGTTGGCCACGATTGGCTCGTTGGAAACAAAGCTGCTCTTGACGTAGCTGCCGAGCGCCTGATGCAGGTCGGTGTACGCTCCCTCCGGCAGCGCGTCGGCGGACCACCTGGCCAGCTTGAGCTCGCCGGGTTCGATCTTGGTGCCGAGCGGCAGGTCATACGCCGCAACCACGATTTCGACGTTTTTGGCGAGCGCCTGCTGGGTCTCGGCCTCGCGCCGTTTGAGCGCGGAGTACACCACCACCGAAGCCAGCATCGCCGCCAGGCCCGCGAGCACGACGAATACTATCGGTCGTCTCATTTCACCCCTCCCCGCCGGCGGCGCTAGTGCTCGCCGGTCGCCTGTCTAAATTCTTAATCCACTAACAAGTCAAAGCTCGAAGCAGTCCGAGTTCACGAACGATACGCAAGTTCCGCGCCACTCGCGCCGCTTATCGATTACGCTTTTAATACTCACAACCGCCTTACTCATTACCCAGTTCTCTGAACGCACGAGTGCATAAACGCACGCGCGCATCCGTCTATTCAGAACGCAACCGATTGTCAGGAACGGGGGTCTGATTAGAGCAGCGGCCCTACCTTATCGACCAGCGAGGTGACAATGGTGCCGGCGGTGGAATATAAAGAGACCACAACCAGTACTATCGTTAGCAGGATCAGCGCATACTCAGTCATGGTTTGGCCGCGCGCCGCGCGGCAGCGGATGGAGTACGAAGGGTCTTTGCTCATCACGTCCCCTCCCAGGGAAAACGGCCTGCGGTCAGGTTTGCCGGACCGGCTCCGCGGTGGGGCCAATTCGGCAAGCGGGACCCGAGCCACGCGTGCGAGATCCTTCTAGAGCTGGCCATCCACGCTGGTGAGCAGGGTGTTAATTTCCCCGCCCATCGTCTGATAGGCGACGAATACAACCACCGCGACCGCCGAGAGGATCAGCGCGTACTCAGTCATGGTTTGGCCGCGGGCAGCTTCACGAGCCTTGATGTATATCTTGGTGACGGATTTCATGGCAGGTTTTTCCTTTTGTTGGTGGATCGCGGACGGCCGTGTAGATCCGGCCGTCCGCTGATTCCGCTCATTAGAGCTGCTTGTCAACGCTCGTCAGCAGGGTGTTAATTTCCCCGCCCATCGTCTGATAGGCGACGAACACGACCACCGCCACCGCCGAGAGAATCAGCGCGTACTCAGTCATCGTCTGACCGCGCGCCGCTTCACGAGCCTTGACGTACATTTTCGTGATGAACTTTTCCATTACCGTGTCCTCCTGGGTTGTTTTCGATCTTGGCCGATATGGCCATTGTCCCCTATACTCAGACAGCCTGTTTCCCGGTGACGATTACCAAGCGGTAATCCCACTTGGTAATCGTGCCGGACTTCAAATCCCTGCGCTCCATCCCAACATTCAGACCGCCTCGTCGCTTACTGGCGGCGCCCGCTCTGCCCGCAATCTTCCCGCTGTCGCCGGCCGATCCTCCTCCCCCATCGGGTCTGCCAGCCGCCCGCCCTTCACCGCCAATTCAGCATCGCCTATTCAGCGAATCCTTGCCGTTTCTTAAGCAGGAACCCGCTTTGGCGTCTTAATCGCGTCACTGGTGTGAGCATCTCCCGTGCCAGCGTCCAGACATGACAGGCTGTAGGGAATCTCTACGCGAGGTGTGGGCCGGGCAGGCGCGGATGCAACTTTTGGTTGCTAATCCGCAACACGGCGGCTAAAAAATCCCGCTCCGGGTCGGAATAGCCGCTCAACGCTCGCGATTGAGGCTCTCGGCACTACGATGAGTGGCAACGATGCTACTTCTTGTATGATTTCAGCTGCGAAAGGGGTCACGAGTGCCTCCTGAATCACATCAGAGCGCGCCGCGATGGGTAATTTCTCAAGTCGCGCCGGGCGAGTCCGCGGGACGCCGCCGAGCGCCACTGAAACCATTCCGGGCCGGATGGAGAGTCATGATTGAAGCCTGCGATACCGTCTGTATAATGCGAAGGCTTCTCAATCGGGCGGCGGGGGGAGGGAAATAGGGCGTGGGCGGTGATCCGGGCGATAGACCGGCTCATGACGGACCGGATGCGGTCCCAACCGTTTCGGGGCGGGGGCTGGCCGCAATTCTGGATCGCCGCTGGTTTGCGATCCTGATTCTTTGCATCGCGGTTTTGCGGGGCGTTTCATTCTGTTCAAGCCTTGAGCGGAACTTCGATCCACAGGATTTCAGCGTCTTCTATTGTTCCGGTTTGCTCTTGCGGAGCGGCCAGAATCCGTACGATGCGGACCTCCTGCCGCTAGCCCGGCGGCTGGGACTGGAAAAAGGGTATGTCCTTCATGCGAACAACCCCCCGACATTACTGCTCTGCATGGTGCCGCTGACGCTGCTTTCGCCGCATCGGGCCTATTGGGCGTGGCAGGCGCTCAACGCGGCGGCGCTCGCAGCTAGCATTTTCCTGTTGTTTGCGCCGCGCTATTCGGGACTCAGCGGAAACCTCGCCCTGTCGCTGGCGGCGTTCGCGATTCTTTATCCGCCGGTAGGAAATGCTTTCGCACTCGCGCAGAGCAAGATTTTGCTGCTCTTAACCCTGGCCGCGACGCTTCGATGCATGCGGTGCGGACGCGATAGCATCGCCGGGTTGCTGCTCGCAATGGCTGGGTTGTGCTGGCTTTTCCCTCTGCTGCTCGGACTTTATGTCGTATTGAAGCGTCGATGGCGGATGCTCGGCTACCTGATTGCGGGCCTCGCGATTGGCGGCCTTGCGACGGTGGCGCTGGAGGGAGTCAGGACGAGCTTCAGCTTTTTGACCTCGATTGATTTTCTTACCTCGCGAACTTGGCTGTCGAGCAACTCCAACCTTTCGTTGGAGGCGTTCCTGTCGCGAATTTTCTGGTCTATATTCGGGGAAGCTTCCAGTCCTGCGAGAGAGTTGGCCCGGGGCGTGTTCGTCCGTGGCGCCGATCTCGCCGTGCTCTATATAATCGTCCGGGCCACGCCTTTGGGTGCTGGCGAGGATCGCGACTGGCGTACGCTCTCGCTATGGATTGCCGCATCGGTGATCTTGTCGCCGACCGCCTGGTTCCATTATCTGCTGCTGATGTTGATCCCGTTCGCGCAAATGGCGAGTGCGGCAAACTGCGGAAGCATCAGCCATCGCGCGCCGTGGATGGCGGCCGCGAGCTATCTTCTCATCGGACTCATCGGGAACGTGCTCGCCGGGGTCCCGCCCCATTCCATGGCCTTCAACGCACTGCGTGAGCTTGAGTTCGCGTGTCTGGTAATGGCCTTCGTGGCCGCCTATTGGTTCGCAACCGATCAACGAGTCTTAGTCGAGAGCAGCGTCGGCTAAGCGGCGAGCTTGGTCGTCCCCTGCATTGCCGGCAGCTCCGGGTTACATATGTAACGAATCCGCGGCAGCGTCATGTCGGCGGTGGCGAAGCAGGCCATGATCGGATTCATCAGGCGCAAGTTCGAGCCGGTGGCGCCAAACGCCGCCGGCTCGAGCGTCGGCAGGCGCGGTTTGCCGCGCTCAGCCTTCGAGAACGTGTATTCGGGATCGACCTGCACCAGCACCAGCTTGCCGTCCTCGGAGTTGCGCGCCAGATGCATCGAGGCGATGTACTGGATATCGCCGCCCGAGATCGCGTCGCGATCCAACAGCTCGGCTTCGAGTACGGTCTTGCCGCCGAGCGCGATTTTGCCAGCCACCCGATCGTGGCGCAGGATCAGGCTCGCCGCGCCCGCCGCTACCGGATAACCCCATCGCGCGGCCAGTTCCTTGCGCGCGGCGTCATTGTCGCAGTAGCTGCGCAGCACGAAACCGCGCGGACGCACGCCGGTGCGGCCCGCGATACGGACCTCGCCGATCGTAAAGGCGCCCCACGGACTTGCGGGCGCATGCATCATATTGATGATCGCATAGGCCGGAATGGCGGGATGCATGGTGCGCGGAATCAGCGCGTCGGCCGGGTCGTCGTCGATTTCGTTGTGCAGCTCGAGGATCTGCACGCCCTTCAAGACCAACTGCTCGGTCTTGTAGCCGCTAATCGTTGGAGCCAGTTTTGCGAAAGAGGCCAGGTCCAGGGTTCCCAAGCGCGGCGGCATTAGCGACCTCCCGCGGCGGCCGCGGCAGCGTCGCCTTTAGTCTGAAAATTCGGCATCACTTCCTTGGCGAACAGGCGCAGGCTGGCGAGGACCTTTTCCTGCGGAACGGTCTCGAGCGCGTTGAGCAGGAAATTCACCCGATCGACGCCGACCGATTCCCACTTTTTGAGCTCGCGCGTGATCCGCGCCGGATTGCCCATCGCGATTCCCTCCGGCGCGCCCGACGCGTCGCCGGGACCGGACGCCTCCTGCCTAAGCGACGGGAGCAGTCCGAGCGAGGGATACGACTTGGTCGGATAGGCCTCACGCGCGGCCAGCAGCTGCGCGGCCAGATAATTGAACGTGCCGGTCAGCCGTTTGCCGACCTGGACGCCCTCGGCATCGTCCTCATGGCAGTAGAGGAAGTTGACGGTCGCGACCGCCTCATTGACGAACGAACCCACCGGCTCGCAATTGCGGATAATCTTGCGGTAGCGCTTGACCTTTTCATCCTGCTCGGCGAATCCGCCGAAGGTCAGGCCCAGGCTGCCCATCCCACGCTCTGCTGCGTCGATTTCGGTGCCGGGGCTGGTTACGGCGACCCACATGGGCGGATGCGGCTTCTGGAGCGGCTTGGGCACGATCGTCCGCTGCGGCATCGACCACGACCGGCCCTCGTAGGAATAACGCTCCTGGGTCCACATCTTGGGCAAGCAATGGACGAACTCGTCCCAAGTCTTCTTGGTTTCGTCGGGGTTGGTGCGAAAGCCGCCCAGCTCGGTCCAGGTGGCGGAACGGCCGGTGCCGACTTCGAGGCGTCCACCGGAGAGAATATCGAGCACGGCGGTGCGCTCGGCGATCTTGATCGGATGATTGAACTCGGGCACGCAGACGATAATTCCGTGGCCGACCCGGATGCGCTTGGTGATCATCGCGCAGGCGGTGAGAAACAACTCGGGCGCGGGGCAGTGCGAATACTCCTCGAGGAAGTGATGCTCGACGGCCCAGACGTTATCGAAGCCGAGTTCATCGGCGAGTTTCACCTGTTCGAGGCAGCGGTCGTAAACGGTTTTTTCAGTATCCGGTCCCCAGGGACGCGGCACCGATATCTCATAGAATAGACCGAACTTCATGGCATCACCTCCGGCGGATGGCGCTCCGTCAATACCGACCGTTTAGCGCAATCCGCTGCTGAACGAAAGTCCCGCGTGAGCGCGGCAAGTCAGCGGTTCGTGGGCGTATCGACCGCCGCGAGCGCGATCAGATTTCGATCCGCGGTTATCAAGGCAAATCGTAAGCTTTAGGCGGAACGAAATTGGTAGGGCGGGACTCTGGCCCGCCGTCATCCGCGGGCGAGACGCCCGCGCCACCAATTATTTTTACGCTGCTAACTAGATCACCGCGGCGGGATATTTGAACGCGTCGTAATCTTCGAGGGGAACCGCAGGTTCGATGATGTCACCGATAATGCGGCCGGTTCCGGCCATGCTGCCCAACCAACTGCCGCCCGCTTTCTCGGTTCGCATAGGCGCGAGCGGAGAGATTTGCGCAACCGGCTTTCCGAACTTGGTGATTACGATTGGCTTGCGGGTTTTGCGCACCCGCTCGACTACCGCCAGGCAAGTCGCCTTGAGTTTCGAGACCGAAGTCAATGACCATGGTCAAAGTGACCCGGAAGCTGAGCGCCCGTGCAGGTCGGCGCCCATCCGTTCGCGCCCCAGCAGGATCACGATCGCGGCGGTGATCATTACGATCGCCGCGACGCCGCCGAGCGCTACTTGGTAGCCGAATTTCTCGGCGATCAGCGCCTCGCCAAACGCCGCGTACGACGCGAACAGCACGCCAAGCTGATACGCGACGCCCGAGAACAGCCCGCGCGCTTCCGGCGCGGACATCTCGGCCAGATGCGCGGGCACGACGCCCCACGCGCCCTGCACCATGAACTGCATCACGAACGCACCCGCTGCGAGCCACACGAGAGACTGCGGAATGATCCACAAGGGAATCGCCAGCCCAGCCATGATGACCGCCGCCGCCATCGTGTGGCGCCGCCCGATTCGATCCGACCAGTAGCCAAAAAACAGCCCGCCCAGGATCGCGCCGACGTTATAAACGACCGCGATTGTCGCCACCGTGCGCGGGTCGAGCCCGCGCGCCTTCTGCAAAAACGTCGGATAGAGATCCTGGGTGCCGTGCGACACGAAGTTCATGACGGTCATCAGCGCGATCAGATAAAGGAACGGCTTAAAGTCGCGGCGAATCGCGGCGATAATCTCGCCCCGACCGGGGCGCACCCGCTCCCACGCCTCGGACTCCGGCACTTTGCCGCGGATGTACAGCGTCAGGAGCGCCGGCAATCCGCCCACGAAAAACATCGCCCGCCATCCGAAGTACGGAAACACAAAGAAAAACGCGCCCGCCGCCAGCAGGTATCCAACCGCGTAGCCTTCCTGCAAAAGGCCGGAAAAGAATCCGCGCGAGCGCGGCCCGACCGCTTCCATCGCCAGCGACGCGCCGACACCCCACTCACCGCCCATCCCGATTCCGTACAGCGCGCGCAAAATCAGGAACACGGTGAAGTTCGGGGCCAAGCCGCTTGCGACTTCGACAATCGAGTAGAATACGATATCGACCATCAGCGGTACGCGCCGCCCGTACCGATCCGCCATCCAGCCGAACAGCACCGCGCCGACCGGACGCATCGCGAGGGTGGCCGTGATCGTAAGCGCGATATCGGCGACCGAGCGATGGAACTCCTTCGCGATCGTGGGCAGCACGAACACCAGGATGAAAAAATCGAATGCGTCGAGCGTCCATCCGAGGAAGCTCGCGACCAGCGTATGCGCCGCCTCGCCGCGGGTGAGCGGGCGGGGCGCCGAGGGTGCGGCGCGGAAATTCATCGCGTGCGATCTTTAATGGAACGCCCGCGCGAAAAAAAGCCCGCGGCTACTTGCCCGGCGTCACCAGCGCCGCGCCGTGCGGGACAATCATGAAGGCGAGGATACTCGCGGGCGCGATTTTGCTCGGGTTGCGCGAGACCTTGTGGAACGCCCTTGGCTCCTCGTACCACATCTCGCCCTTGCCGTACTTCACCAGCGGACCCGGCGCGACCTGACTTTCGATCGTGCCGCTCAGGACATAGGCGAACACCGAGCCCGGATGATGATGCGGCGCCGAGGCGGCGCCGGGCGCGTAATCGACCCGCACGACGGTACCGTTGCTGCCCGGCAGCTCGGTGATTGGAAAGTCGAAGATTTTCGTGACGGTGACCCCGGCGGCGGATTTCGCGGAATCGGGTTTGGCGCCGGCGCGCGCCCGCGGCGAATCCGCCAGCGCGGCGAGAATTCCCGCCGCGAAAATTGTCGAGCCGGCACCCAATGATTTTATCATCTCGCGTCTGCTTATCATCTCGATATGCGATCTCCCTTTCACACTTCGGTGGCCGGTTCGCAGAAACTTGCTCGCACCGCGTGCTGGGCAAGGAATATATTAGAACATCGCAGGAAAGTCGCGAGGCCTCATGCAGGAAAATCGATTAGCGTTGTCGCGGGCTCGAGAGGGCTTCGTCCCCGTCAGCGGCGGACGGGTTTGGTACCGAATCGTCGGCGACGGCGCGGGAATTCCGCTGCTCCTGATCCACGGCGGACCGGGCGTTCCGCACGATTATCTCGAACCGCTCGGGGCATTGGGCGATGATCGCCCGGTCGTGTTCTACGATCAGCTCGGATGCGGCCGCTCGGACCGCCCCGATGATCCGGGGCTGTGGCGCCTGGAGCGCTTTGTCGCCGAGGCCGCGCAACTGCGCGCCGCGCTGGGCCTCGAGCGCGTGCATATTCTCGGACAATCGTGGGGGACGATCCTCGCCACCGAATATCTGCTCGGAAAACCGTCGGGGGTCGCCAGTGTGGTGATGGCGAATCCGTGCGTGTCGGTCCCGAAATACCTCGAAGACCTGGAGCGGCTATGCGCCGATCTGCCCGCCGCCGCCCGCGAGGTAATTGCGCGCGCTGAGGCCCAAGGCGACACTGAAACACCCGAGTACCAGATTGCGAGCTTCGAGTTTTACCGCCGTCACGTGTGCCGGCTCCAGACTTGGCCCGAGGCGCTCAACCGCTCGGTGGCCGGGATGGGTGCGCAGCCGTACCTGACGATGTGGGGCGCGAACGAATTCACCTGCACCGGAAATTTGCGCGAGTACGACGGCACCGCTGGGCTGCGCGAAATCGCGATCCCAACGCTGTTCCTGGCCGGACGCTTCGATGAAACCACGCCGGAATCCACCGCGTGGTACCAAAGCCTGGTGCCTGGCTCCGAGCTTGCGATCTTCGAGAACAGCTCGCATATGCCGCAGCTCGAAGAGCCGGCGCGCTACCTCTCGGTGGTACGCGACTTTCTACGCCGCGCCGAGCGCCGCCATACGGGTTAGGGATCCGCTCACCAATCTCAGGCGCCACGGTTCGGCTAGCGTTAAGTACGGGAATCCCGTATAATGACCGACCTTCAACGGTTCGACTGGGATGACGCCAAAAGCGCGAGAAACAATCACGAGCGAGGCTTTGGATTTGATTACGCCGCGCAGATCTTCGCGGGAAGTGTGGTTGAGGAAGAGGATCGCCGCCGCAACTACGGAGAATCCCGAATCGTCGCCACCGGCGAATTCGCGGGGGACATATTCGTGATCGTAGATACCTGGCGTGCCGGCCGCCGCCGCATCATCTCGGCGCGCCGGGCAAAACGGAGAGAACGCGATGCCTACCGTACGGCGATCCCTGAGTGAAATCCTCAAATCGAAGCCGCGCGCCGACCTCGCAAAGATCCGCGGCGCTACCGACCGGGATCTTGAACAGATGATCGCGGAGGATCCCGACACCGCTCCGGACATGTCCAAAAACCGTGACTGGCGCAAGGTTCTCACTCCACGCATGCCCGACGTCCGTGCGATTCGCCGCCAGCTCGGCATCTCGCAGGTCCAGTTCGCGCGGCGCTTCGGCTTCAGCGTGCGCACCGTCCAGGAATGGGAGCAAGGCCGCGCGATTCCCGATCGACCCGCGCGAATCTTGCTGCGCGTGATCGAACAATCGCCCAGAGCGGTCGAGCGCGCCGTCGCCGCGTCGTGACGCGGGGCGCGGCGGCGGGCCGATTAACTTGACTACAAAAGCTTGCGGCCCTTATAGTTGCGATCCGGGTTTCAAGCTCGCGAGATGCGGGCGCGGTGAGCGACATTCTTCAATTCTGGCAAGGGAATTCGTGCTGGTTGTAAAATGAAACGACACGAGGAAATGACCTTTATCGAGCGTCTGTACCTGCCGGAAATTCTAAAGGGTCTCGCGATCACCAACTATCATTTCATGCGCAATTTCGCGCTCAACGTCGCCCATCTGTTCGGCTTCGCCAAGGCGCGCCGCGCCTCCACCACCACCCAGTATCCCGAAGAACGCAAACGCTACGAGGACAACTTTCGCGGCAGCCATCGCCTGACCATCCGCGAGGACGATTCCGTGCGCTGCACCGCGTGCTTCCTGTGCGCGACCGCGTGCCCCGCGCAATGCATTTATATCGAGGCCGGCGCGGCCGACGATCCGCATATCGAGAAATTCCCGGTACGCTACGAGATCGATACGCTGCGATGCATCTATTGTGGGCTGTGCGTCGAGGCGTGCCCATGCGACGCGATCCGGATGGACACCTACGTGCATCCGCGCATCTGGGGCTTCGACCGCAAGGATTTCGTCGAGACCAAGGAGATGCTGATGCATCGCTCGCGCGTCATCGCCAAGGATGGGCGCGACGGGAATATGAACGAGATGCTGGCGTGGTACCGCGAGCAGGACGCGCGGGTGTATGATCCGCTGCGTCCGGAGTTGCGCAAATACACCGAGCGTGGATTGAGCAGGGAATACGAAGAGCCGGCCGAGGCGGCCAGCCTGCCGGCGATCGATCGGCACGGCGCACGCGGCCGCGGCTAACGCCCGCCGCGCCCAGGTTGCCATGACCCGCGTTACAATCGCGCTTACGATAATCGGCCTTGCGATTCTGTTCGTCGCATATGGCTACGGGGTGCGGGTAATCCATGGCGGCAGCGCGCTGTCGCACATGTACTGGGCGACGGCTGCGATGTTCTTCGTGTCACTGGCGAACTTTATCGCGATCGCGCATCTGGCGCGCTCCGAGCGGATGATCCGCGAGTTGCGCGCGCTGTGCGAGAAGCACGGCATCGATTACGGAGAAGATTAGGTCCGGTCTTTTGCTGCGGGCGCCGCGTGCGTCCGCGGAGGTTATCGAGATGACTCAAATTGAATCCGCGCGCAAAGCCATCATCACCCGTGAAATCGCCGAGGTCGCCGAGGATGAGGGTCTAGCGCCCGAGGAAGTTCGCGCGCTGGTCGCCTCTGGCGAGGTGGTGATTCCGCACAACGCGCATCATCAGTTCCGCGCGATCGGAATCGGCAAGCGGCTGCGCACCAAGGTCAACGCCAATATCGGCGCCTCGAATTTCCATCAACTGATCGAAGAAGAGGTCGAGAAGCTCTACACCGCGGTGCGTTACGGCGCCGACTCGGTGATGGATCTTTCGACCGGGACCGACCTGGACAAGATTCGCGGCGAGATTCTGTCGCGATGCCAGGTGATCTTGGGCACCGTGCCGATCTACCAGGTCGCCTCCGAGCATTCGATCATGGATCTCGAGGCCGAAAATTTTCTCGAGGTGATCGAGCGCCAGGCGCGCCAGGGCGTCGATTATATGACTTTGCATTGCGGAGTGACGCGCGAGTCGGTCGCCCGGCTGCGCGGGCATCAGCGAATCGAAGGAATCGTCTCGCGCGGCGGAGCGCTGCTGGCGGCATGGATCGAGCGCACCGGCAACGAGAATCCGCTCTACGAGCACTACGATGAAGTCTGCGCGATCCTGCGCGAGCATGACGTTACGATCTCGCTCGGCGACGGACTGCGCCCCGGCGCGACCGGCGACGCGACCGACCGCGGCCAGCTTGCCGAGTTGCTGGTGCTTGGGGAACTGACCGAGCGCGCGCGCGCGCAGGGCGTGCAGGTGATGATCGAGGGGCCGGGACATGTTCCGCTCGACCAGATCGAGGCGAACGTGAAGCTCGAGAAGCGGATCTGCGGCGGAGCGCCGTTCTACGTGCTGGGGCCCCTGACCTGCGACGTGGCGCCCGGCTACGATCACATCACCGGCGCGATCGGGGGCGCGATCGCGTCAGCCGCCGGCACCGACTTTCTGTGCTACGTGACCCCGGCCGAGCATCTGCGGCTGCCCGATATCGACGACGTGCGCGATGGCGTGATCGCGACCCGAATCGCCGCGCATTCCGGCGATCTCGTCAAGGGCGTCCGCGCCGCCAAAGTCTGGAACGACCAGATGTCGCGCTACCGCAAGGGCCTCAACTGGGAAGGGATGTACGCGATGGCGATGGATCCGGACAAGGCGCGCCGCTACAAAGAGGAAAGCGAAGCGTCGGGCTCAAACGTGTGCTCGATGTGCGGGTCGCTGTGCTCGGTCAATATCGACAACGCCGCCATCAAGTTCACCAAGCGCCGCGCGGTTGCCGAGGCCGCCGCTCATGCCTGAGGAGCGCGCCGCGCGGACCGCGCCCGACCTGGCGGCGGCGCTCGCGCTCGAATTGCGCGACGCCGGCGGCGAGCCGCGCCGGCTCACCGATTTTCGCGGCCGCAACCTGGTGCTGTATTTTTATCCGATGGATGACACGCCCGGATGCACCGTCGAGGGCAAGGAATTCCGCGAGCTGCACGGCCAGTTCGAGGCGCTCGACGCGGTGATAATCGGCGCCAGCACGGACTCGGTCGAGCGCCATCGCGTCTTCGCCGACAAGCACGCGTTCCCGTTCATCCTCCTGTCTGATCCGGAGGGACGCCTGGCGCAGGCGTTCGGGGTGCTGACGGGCGGCCGCGCCGCGCGATCGACCTTCGTGCTCGACCACGATCTTCATCTCCGCCGCGCGTTTCATAAGGTTACCCCGCGCGGGCATGCGGCGGCGGTGCTTAATTTCGTGCGCACCCTGGTCGAGTCGCATCGGATGCTGGGCGGCTGAGAAGCGCGGCGGCCGCGCGCGGAAGCGGCGCGCGTGCTTCGCGATGGTTATGAATATATAGATGGATGAGTTGGCGCCCCGAACGGAGCGATAAAGCATATGGCCAAGACTTCAAAGAATATCCTCGACGAAGCGCGCGCCGAGATTAAACAGATAGATATCGACGAAGCGCGCCGGATGCTCGACGGCGGCGCCGTGATTATCGACGTGCGCGAGAGCGACGAATGGCGCCAAGGGCATATTCCGCAGGCAATCGGCATCCCGCGCGGATTTCTGGAACTGCGCGTCGAAGAGAAGGTCCCCGACCGCAAGACTCCCGTCATCATGCAGTGCGCTTCCGGTACCCGGTCGGCTTACGCCTCGCGCGCGATGCGCGAGTTGGGTTACGAAAAGGTCTTCAATCTGGTCGGCGGTTTCAACGCGTGGAAAGATCGCGGGCTGCCATGGGAGGCGGACCGCCAGTTCACGCAAGACGAGCTAACGCGCTATTCGCGTCACTTCGTGATCCCTGAGGTCGGCGAGAAGGGTCAGGCCAAGCTGCTCGACTCGAAGGTGTTGATCCTGGGCGCGGGCGCGCTCGGCTCTCCGGTGGCGCTGTACCTGGCCGCGGCGGGAGTCGGCACGCTGGGGCTGGTTGATTTCGACGTGGTAGATCTTTCCAACTTGCAGCGCCAGATCATTCATACCGTCGGTCGGGTCGGGATGCCCAAGACCGAGTCGGCGCAAAAGCAGATCGCGGCGATGAACCCGGGCATCAAGGTGATTCGCCACGACGTTCGTCTGACGTCAGAGAACGTGATGGAGATCATCGAGGACTACGATGTGGTCGTCAATTGCGGCGACAACTTCCCGACCCGCTACCTGATCAACGACGCGTGCGTGCTCGCGAAGAAGCCGCTGGTGGACGGCGCGATCTTCCGCTTCGAGGGCCAGGCGACAGTTTTCTATCCGGACCACGGCGGTCCGTGCTATCGATGCCTCTATCCCGAGCCCGCGCCGCCCGACATGGCGCCTTCGTGCGCGGAGGCGGGAGTGCTGGGCGCGCTGCCCGGACTCATCGGATCGATCGAGGCGCTCGAGGCGATCAAGCTGCTGCTCGGGGCCGGAAGTCCTCTGATCGGCAAGATGGTGTATTTCGACGCGCTGTCGGATCGCGACTACGTGCGGATTTTGAAAATCCGCAAGGATCCAAAATGCCCGGTGTGCAGCGAGCACCCGACCCAGACCGGCCTCATCGATTACGAGGCGTTCTGCGGACTCGGGCCGGTTGCGGGCGCCAACGGCGCTCCGGCACACGCTGACGCACACGCCGCAGGCGCCGCCGCGCGCTGAGCGCGCGCTTCGCATGCTCGCAAAACCGCAAGCCAACGGCGGGCGCCCATCGGCGGCGCCCGCCTTATTTTTGGGACTCACACCATGGCGCTCGGACCCTTCTACGTCGCACAAAAACTAAAGCAATCCGATGGACTGCGCGGCGTCGTGCTCCTGATGCGCCACGGCGAGACCGCGTGGAACCGCGCGGGGCGCGTGATGGGGCGCAACCCGATCGAACTCGACGCGCAAGGGCGCGCACAGGTCGAGCGCGCGGTGCCGTTTGCGCGCGCGCTCGCGATCGATCTAATCGTCAGCAGTCCGCAGCCGCGCGCACGCCAATCGGCGGAGATTATCGCAAGCGGAATCGGCGCCGCCGGTGTTTCTGAAGATCCGCAACTGGCCGAGGTGCTTTATGGCCGCTGGGAGGGGATGATCTTTGACGATTTGGTCAAGGATCCGGGCTACTTGAGCTATCGCGAGCATCCGCTGGACAGCCCCACTCCCGGCGGCGAGACGATCTTGCAGGTGCAGGCGCGCGGAGTCGAGGCTGTGGTCCGCGCCGTCGCCGCCGCGCCCGGCAAACGAATCCTGTTCGTCTCGCACGGCGACATCATCCGCACCGTGCTGAGCCATTTCATGGGGCTGGGTCTCGAACAGTTCCGCCGCTTGCGGATCGATAACGCGACATTTTCCGGGCTCCAGCTCGCGGGGGATTTCGCGGAGATCAAGTTCCTCAACCTGCTGCCCGATCCCGCGCGCGCATTCGTCGCGCCGTTTGTCGCCAAGGCTCGCGCCTGAGCGCTCGGCGGCGGGATTCGCGCCCCTCGATCGTACCGCCAGTCAGGGAAGTCCCGGGCCCGACGCGTACGCGCTGGGACCGCCAACCTCGATACCCTTGCGCACCCGCACCGCGACCTCTGGATGGGTCGGAATGTCAACATGAATGCTGCGATACCCGCCGGCGGACGCGTCGGGCGCGACGAATCCTATCGTGTACTGCTCGCGCAGTTCGAGACTGATCTGAGCGCACGCCGCGCGTAACTGGGCGCCATCACCCACCTGATGGATAATATAGGTGCGCGCGCCGGTCTCGGATGAAAGCTGAGTCAGCGTGGACGCATCGACCCGATCGAATCCGGTGCCGCCGAACACAAATGGCCCGATCGCCAGCGAGGCCGCGCCAGAGGAAGCGTTCGGGTCGCCGATTCCGATCGAGTACACCAGCACGCCCAGGCGGCGCGCCTCGTTGACCACGTCGGCGACCGTGGCGCGGCTCTGGTTGTCCATCCCGTCGGTGACGACCAGCAGCGCCTTCTTGTCGTAGCGCCCGTGCTCGACCATCCGCAGCCCGCGCAGGATTGTATCGAACAGCGCAGTCTCGCCGTTGGCGCGCAGCAGTCCGAGCTTCTGCATCACCAGCAAATGGTTCATCGTGAACGGCTGCAGCAGATACGGCCGGTCGGAAAAGGCGAACAGGAAAACATCGTCGCGATCATTCAGATCGCGCAGGAACTGCGAGATTGCGATCCGCGCCTGCGGGAGCTTGGGCTGCATGCTCCCCGAAGTATCCACCACGATTCCGACCGAGACGGGGGTGTTCGTGTCCTGCCGGAAGAACTGAATCGGTTGCGGATGATGGTCGAGACTCAGCTTGAAATCGTCTTTCTGCAGCCCCGTCACGTAAGTGCCGCGGGGGTCGGTGACCGTCACTGTAACCTGCTCGTAGCCCGGCTGCTCGCGCAACTCGCGGGTCGGCAGCGTCAGCTCCTGCCCCTGTTGGGGACCGGGCAGCGCGGGCGGAAGGTTGAGCATCGCTCCCGACTGCTTGGGCGTGGTGGGCAGCACCAGCGTCGATCCCCCTCCACCCTGGCTCTGCGGAATGACCATCTGCGCGGCTTGCGCGAGCATCTGCTGGGCGCTCGCCATCCCTGCCGAGGCGCACAGCAGCACCGCCCCGGCTACGGCGGCGATCGCGCGACGCGCGGCGGCTGCGCGGTACATCGGCGCCCGGCACATGCGTGGAGCGGAACAGGTTATGGTCGTCATCGCTATCGCGCCCTGCGGCTTTTGGCCGCGAACCTCAAGCTGGCTGCGTCAACATTCCTCGTGCGTCGCAGCCCATCGTCGCCAGTGATCTTCCTATGAGACCGTGCGTCGCACAACAGGCAATCACGGATAGCGCGACGGCGCGTCTCTTAATCGATTAGACGTACCCGCACGGTTGACGTTTCAATCACCGCCCGATCGCGATCGGTCCCGCCTGCGGCGTTTCGGACCGATTGCCCGCCATCGGGTTTCGCGCCATGATTTTGCCCGGTGATCACTATAAATGAGTGAGCAGATGAACAATCGTTCAGATTCGCAGGCTTGCAACGCCACGGCGGCGCGCACGCCCGCATTCGTGATGGATGGCGCCGGAATTGTGGTGCAATGGAACAGCGAGGCGGAAGCGATGTTCGGATGGCTGCGGAACGAAGCGGTCGGCCGCAGGCTCTCCGACTTGATCATCCCCGAGCGCAATCGCGCGGTTCATGAGGCAGGATTGAAGCACTTCATGTCGGCCAAAGGACGCGGAGCGCTGCTCAACCGGAAACTCGACCTGGTGATGCTGCATCGCGACGGCCGGGAGTTTTCCCTGGGGATTACGATCGGCTCGGAACAGAGCGCGGATACTCACAGGTTCCCGACCTATATCGAGGGCGATTGAGCGAAGGGCGCGAGCTTGATCGCGATGGCATGGCTGTTGCTTCTCTGACGAGACCACAATGCCCACCGACCACGAAATCATCGCAGACGGAGACCTCCCCACCGCTGCCGCTCCCGATCCCGCGCAGGAAGTTGCGCGCGCGCGACAGACCGCACGCGGGCACGAGACCAATCGTGTCAGGACAGTTTCCGATGATCGCGAGGGCGCGCGCCGCGTCGCCGCGGGCTCGCTGATCCTGCTCGCGGTTCAATTCGTCTATATCCGCGGCGACATCGCGTTGCCGCCCGCGCTGGTGCTTTCGTTCGTGCTGCGCCATATCGCCAATATCACCGTGATGGGCTTGTGCGCGGCCGCAATGCTGCATCCGCGCCTGATCCGCTACTGGCGGCAGGCCGCGCTGGCCGGATGCAGCTTCATCGCCATCAACGGCGCTTACTCGGGCCTGCTCATCCACGCTCCGCTCACCCAACTGTTCGCCGTGATCGTGATCGCGGTCGGAAGCTCCGCGCTGTTGCCGTGGAACGGATGGTGGCAGGGAGCGATGAATGCGATGTGCGCAGGGACCTTCGCAGTCACCGTGCTGGCGGCGCCGGGCGGCGATGTCGATGCGCATTTCTGGGCGGTACTGGCGGGCGCAATCGCCATCGCGCAGGCCAGCACGGTGTTCGCCGAGCGGGTCCGCCGCGAGCGCCGCGGCTTCGAGCGCAAGTTGCATGAAAGCGCCGCCAAATTCGAAAGCGTATTCCGCCACAGCCTCGATCCGATCTCGATTCAGCGCCTGGCGGACATGAAATTCATTGATGTGAACGACGCCTTTCTGCGCACGTCGGGATACTCACGCACCGAGGTGCTCGGCCGCGATCCCATCGAGCTCGGGATGTTCGCGTCAGCCGACGAGCTCTCGATTCTCGGCCGCGACCTGGCCGGGAGCGGCAAGGCTCACAACGTCGAGCTGCGATTTCGCAACCGCGCCGGCGCGGTCTCACCGACCCTCGTTTCCGCGTCGATCCTCGAGCTGGGGGGCGAAGTTTGCGTGCTCGCGATCATGCGGGATATCGCGGCTCTCAAAACCGCCGAGGCGCAAATCGTCGCCGCCAGCGAGGCTGCGCAGGCGGCGACCCGCGCCAAATCAGCGTTCCTGGCTGGGATGAGCCATGAAATCCGCACCCCGATGAACGCGATGCTGGGCATGGCCGACCTGCTCTGGGAATCCCGCTTGAGCGCCGAGCAGCGCGAATACGTGCGCATCTTCCGCACCACCGGCAACTCGATGCTCCGGCTGATCGACGATATCCTTGACCTGTCCAAAGTCGAAGCCGGACGCCTGACGCTCGAAGTGGCGGACTTCGACCTGCGCGAGACGGTCGCCGGAGCGATCGACGCGCTTGCGGTTCGCGCGCGAGAGAAGGCTATCGCGCTAATCTGCGAAATCGATCCCGCGCTGCCCGCCATCGCGACCGGTGACGCGCTGCGCCTGCGCCAGCTCCTGTTCAATATCGTTGGCAATGCGATCAAGTTCACCGAGCATGGCTCGGTTTCCGTGCGCGTCCATGCCGGGCAGCTTGCCGGCGGCGCGAGCGCAATCCACTTCTCGGTCGCCGATACCGGAATTGGAATCCCGGCTGACCGCCTGCGCGAAATCTTCGACGAATTCACCCAGGTCGATTCCTCAACCACCCGCAAGTATGGCGGCACCGGCCTTGGGCTGGCGATCGCGAACCGGCTGGTTCAGCTCATGGGCGGTACGATCGAGGTGCAAAGCGAAATCGGAGTCGGAAGCACGTTTCGTTTCGTGGTGCCGATAGCGACCGGGAGTTCGTCCTCGCAACCCGAACCGCGTCCGCCTACGCGCTCATCGGGCGACGCCATCCAGTGGCGCTCGCTCAGGATTCTTCTGGCTGAAGACGCCGAAGATAATCGAGCGCTGATTCGCGCCTATCTGGCAAAGACCCGCCACCTGCTCGAGACGGCGGACGACGGCGCGGCGGCGGTCGAAAAATTCCGCGCCGGCAGCTACGACCTGATCCTGATGGACGTGCAGATGCCGGTGATGGACGGCTACTGCGCGGCACGCGAGATACGCGACTTCGAGCGCGTCGCCGGACGTCCGCGCACTCCCATATATGCGCTTACCGCGTTCGCCCTTCGCGACGACGCCGAGAAATCGCTCGCGGCGGGCTGCGACGGGCATCTGACCAAGCCCATCAAAAAAGCCACCCTCCTTGCGCTGCTCGACGAACAGGCGCGCGCGCTCGGCGAGCTTCCGCTGTCCGCCGCCGGCTCCTGAGCAAACCGGAACTCGATCAAAGCGCGCGCGTCGTTCGGAGAGCGGCGCGCGTGCGGCCCGATTAGGACCGCTGCGGGAATGCAACCCGGATTCCCGTATATGGACGGTTGACAGCAGCGGCCGGGGGCGTTGTATTGGCCTCAAACGGGGCGAGCTTTTGGCTCGCTAAGCGATCTCGCGCGCGCACACAGCGGGTAAAAAGATGATCAAGCATTGTTTCGTTTTCCAGCCGCGCGCCACCTGGACCGAAACCGATCGCTATTACTTCCGCTTCCACAGCAAGGAGGTGGTCCGGTTCTTCGGCCCGTGGCTGCGCCGCTACGAGACCTATCGCGCCTACGACGCTCCTCCCGAGGCGGACCGCTTCGGCGTGCGCCGCGGGCGTGTGACCGAACTTTGGTACGACAACCGCGAGGCGTTCATCGAAGCTAAGCCGCTCGCGCGCCCCTATACCGCGCCGCCCGGGGGATGGGAGTCGTTCTTCGGCACCGACAGCGCGGTGACGATCGTGCCCGCGATGCCGAGCGAGGATTTTCTCGGCAAGGAGCCCGCGCCGGAGGAACGTCCGTTCATCCGATGGTATCAGGTGATCGGATATCCGGACGGGGTTTCGGCCGAGGAGGCCGACCGCTGGTACCTCGAGGTGCATGCGCCGGAAGCCGCGCGGCAGCCCGGCCTGCTCCATTTCGTCAGCCATCGCGCGCTGCGCAATCCGCCGTTCTCAACCCCGTGGCTGCGCCTGTCCGAGCTTTGGTACCAGGATTTCGCGGCGTGGCGCAAGGCGGTAATCGAGTCGCCGCCACGCTACACGCCCGCGCCATGGGGCGGAGCGTATCCGTTCGTCAAGATGGTGAGCACGTTCGTCCCGTACAAACCCGACGTCGATTTTCTCAAGGACCATCCGCTTATCCCTTGAACCCGCGGTTGCGGATCGTATTTGGGCGCATACTGCGGCTGGCCAGTGCGCGCCGCCGCAAGCCGCCAAGGAGTGCAAGTTATGATTCGCTTCGTTCACCTGTTCAACTATCCCGCCGGGGTTTCCCGCGCGGACGGCGAGAAATGGTACTTGGGAACGCATGTCCCCGCGGTCAGAAAGCTGCCCGGCGTGCGCCGCTACCGCTCGTGGCCGCAGGTCAACGTGGGCATTCCCTATCCGAGCTCGGGAGCGCCGGCTCCGTTCGATCAGTTCGTGCGTAGGAGCGAACTCTGCTTCGACGATTACGAGGCGTGGCGCGCAGCCTACCGCAGCGCCCCGGGGCTGTGGACGCCGGCCCGCGAGGGCACGGCAGGCTTCGGCCCGTTCGAATGCATGTTGCTCGGCGAGGAGCCGCAATTCGATCTGCTGCGCGACGCGCCCCCGCAGCATTACAAGTACGTCTCGCTGCAACTGGAATGGCCGAAGGGGCCGCCCGAGGCCGACGACGACGCGGAGATCTTCATCAACAGCTACTGCTTCCGCTACGGTCCCAAGATCTCCTTCGCCGCCGGTGAGGATTGGTACCTGGGCCATCACACGCGCGAGGGCAAGCAGCTTCCCGGAATGAAACACTACCGGACCTGGCGCTCGCTTCACGTTGCCGAGGAAGCGGGTGCGCCGTTTCAGCCCAACAAATGGGTGCGGTTGACCGAGCTGGGGATGAGCCCTGCCGCCTATATCGCCGACATGGTGGCCGACGAGACGCGCATCCGTTTCACCCCATCGCCGTTCGGCGCCATCATCGGCGCGTGGATCAACATCTCGATTAAGCAAAATCATGTCGATGACTTCCTGAAGTAGCGGGGACCGAACCAGCGAAAAATCCCGTGCCGCCGGCTGCTGAGCCATCCGTAGCTCGATCGTGGCGCGCCCTGCGGCCGCGATTGCCGCCGCGCGGCGAGATTTTTTCTCGCACCCGCTGCGCTTGGCATGTTACCGTTGCCGGACACAGCCGCCGTGACCTGACGGTGGCGATTTCAATCCGCGCCGGCACTCGGGATGCAACAGCTAAGCGAACTCGAAATTCTCCGCTTCCTGCTCCAGATCGGACTGCTATTGGCGGCCAGCCGGGTGCTGGCCGATTTGATGAAGCGCATCGGGCAAGCCGCCGTGATTGGCGAGTTGCTGGCCGGAATCCTGCTCGGTCCGTCGCTGTTGGGCCATCTCGCGCCGGCGCTCTATGCGCTGGTGTTTCCGCCCGACTTGCTTCAGATGCATCTGCTGGAATCGCTCGCATGGCTTGGCGCGGTGACTCTGCTGCTGTTCATCGGACTCGAGACCGACCTGGGCATCCTGCGCGGATTGGGCCGCACCGTCACTCTGGTGTCGGGTTTTGGCGTCGCGATTCCGCTTGGGAGCGGAGTGGCGCTGGGCCTGATGATTCCAGCGCACCATCTGGTGGCGCCAGAGCAGCGGATTATTTTCGCGCTGTTTCTGGGCGTCGCGATCTCGATCTCGGCGGTGCCGGTGATTGCGAAGATTCTGCTCGATCTGGGGCTGATGCGCCGCGACCTGGGAATGCTGATCCTGGCCGCTGGCGTGCTGGACGATTCCATCGGATGGCTGTTGCTGTCGATCGTCGCGGGATTGGCGGAGCGCGGAGTTATCGACGTGATGTCGGTATCACGGCTGCTCGCGGAAACCGCGGCGTTCCTGGCCTTCTGCTACTTCGTCGGAACGCCGCTGGCCGGCCGCTTTCTGCGCTGGGTCGATGACCGCACCTACGTCGAGCATGCGAAGTTCAGCGCGATGCTGGCGATCGCCCTGGGCTGCGCGGTGGTCGCGCAGGCGATCGGCCTGCACGCGGTGTTCGGCGCCTTTATCGCGGGGTTGATGCTAACCCAGTCGGCGCGGGTCAAACCTGCCGACGTGAGCGAACTCGAGACCGTCGCAACCGGCTTCCTCGCGCCGATTTTCTTCGCCTACTCGGGACTCCGCACCGACCTATCGACGCTCACAAGCCCCGCGATCGCGATTCTTATCCTGGTCGTCGGATGCGCGACCAAGCTCTTCGGATGCGGTGTCGGCGGCAAGCTCGGCGGCCTGAAATGGCGCGAGGCGCTCGCCGTCGCGATCGGAATGAACGCACGCGGCGGGATGGGCATTATCGTCGCGCTGGTCGGTTTAACCCTCGGCGTACTGACGCCTTCGATGTACACCGTGCTGATCCTCTTCGCGATGGTGACTTCGCTGATGACCCCGCCGCTGCTCAGTTGGGCAATCGGCGAAACCACCGCGCGCCCCAGCGAAGCCGACCGCATCGAGCGCGAGAAACTGCTCGAGCGCCTGCCGTTTTCGCACGAAGGCACCAAGCTGCTGGTGCTCTCCGGCGGTGGCCCGCACGCGGATTTGGCCGCGCACATCGCCGCCGCGCTGGCCAATCACAAGGACGCGAGCGTGACCATATTCCGCGCGGCAACACCGGCGATGCCGGCCAAGTCGGCCGAGTTCGACGAGCAGTTTGCCCGCATGAAGGCGATTGCCGAGCAGGCCGGCGCAAAGAACGTCCATCAACGCGTCGGCAGCGCCGACTCGATCGCGGAGGCAATCACGCTCGAGGCCGCACGCGGCTACGACGCGATCTTCGCGGGCGCGTCGCATCAGGGCGGCTACGACAACCTGGGCGGCGAGGTTCTGCGCAGCCTCGTCAGCTCGGCGCGCGCGCCGGTGGTGATTGTACGCGGCGGCAACACCGCCGTGCCCTTCACTCGCGTGCTCACACCCACGACCGGCGCGGCCTTTGCCCGCCTGGGCGCCACGGTCGCGATGCAGTACGCGCGCGTGTTCGGCTCACAGGTGACGGCGCTTTACGTGCGAGAGTCCTCGATGCTGACGGTGCCGGTGTTTGGCTCCGGCGGCGCTCTCAGAGCGGCCGAGGGCCGCGAATTCGTCGATGAGATCGGAAAGCTCGGCCAGGAACTTGGCGTCAACGTCGAGGCGCGCGTCGGCGCCGGCCGCAAGCCAGAGAGTGTGATTCTCGCCACCGCCGCCAAGGACGATATCGGGCTGCTGGTGATGGGCGTGCTGTTTCGCTCCTCTGACGAGCGCCTGTTCTTCGGCCGCAAGGTACGCGAAATTATCCGCAAGGCGCGCTGCGCCGTCGCGGTGGTCGTGCCGCCGCAGCAAACGAAGGCCGGAGCTTAGTCGTTGGACCGCGTGGCCCCGGCGATGCTACTGAATCGGGCTGAGGCATCCGATGGATCCACATCAGGAGATTATCCGCGCGATCGACGCATACCGCCCGACCGTGGTCGCGGCCAGCAAAGCGATCCACGACCGTCCCGAGCCGCGCTTCGAGGAAGTCTTCGCCGCCGAGCAGCTATCCGCCGCGGCGGCCGCGCTTGGCCTGAACGTCGAGCACGGAGTCGGCGGGCTCAAGACCGCGTTTCGCGCCGAGTTCGGCAAGGACGGACCAACCGTCGCCATTTTTGCCGAGTACGACGCGCTGCCCAACGGCCATTCGTGCGGCCACAACCTGATCGCGGGCGCCGCGCTGGCCGCGGTCGCCGGACTGCACGCTATCGCGCCGCGGCTCAACGGCAAGATCGTTTTCATGGGCACCCCCGCCGAGGAAGGCGGCGGCGGCAAGGTCATCTTGATGAATCGCGGCGCGCTTAAAGGCGTTGACGCCGCGATGATGGCGCATCCGATGGACGGTGAATGGTCCACGATGCCCGCGCTGGCCACGCACGGCGTCCGGCTCACCTTCCACGGCAAGGCAGCCCACGCCGCGCTCGCGCCGTGGGACGGCTCGAGCGCGCTGGCCGCGATGCTGCAAACGTTTCACGCGGTCGATATGGCGCGCCTGCACTTCCGCGACGGCTCGCGAATCCACGGCATCATCACCAACGGCGGCCAGGCGACCAACATCATTCCCGAACTGACCGAGTGCCAGTTCGTCACCCGCGCGCGCGGCGCCAAGTACGCGCGGGAAATGGCCGAGCGCGTGATCCGATGCGCCGAGGGCGCGGCGATGTCTGCCGGAACCCGCGTCGAGCACTCGAACAACGCGGGCTATAAAAACATGATCAACAACATGACCGTCGCGCATCGCTACGCCGCCCACTCGGCCGCGCTCGGCGCCCCCGCACCCGACGCGCCGCTGGATTTGCCGACCGGCAGCACCGACATGGGCGATATCAGCCATCGCTTCGTCGCGATTCATCCGGTCTTCGCGATTTCGAGCCCCGGCGAAGGCACCTGCCACGAAGACGCCTTCGTCCGCCACGCCGATTCCCGGCGCGGCTACGACGCAATGATCCGCGTGGCAAAGTCGCTCGCGATGACCGCCTACGACCTGCTCGCCGAGCCCGACCTGCTCGCATCAGCCAAAGCCGAGTTCGCCGCCAGCAAAGAATCCTAACCGGCGCCCCGGCAACTCGCCGCGGGCCTCGCGCCGCCCGATCCAGCCGGGCGCCTTGCAACGCGGGCGATCGCGGGCGCGACGCCCGCGCCACCAGCATTTGATGCAGTCCGCTCCCAAATTTCACCACCGATTGTAGCCAAGTAGTTCCCCTTCCCGATGCGGGAAGGGGTAGGGGTTAGGTCGGTCTTCATACTCGCCCCGTCGCCCCCTCCCGATTGACTGCCTGGGCGCGCTGGCCTAGCGTGGGCGGTTTGCTAGACTGATCGTGGATTGGAAGCACCAGCATCGCATCCTGCGCCTGCCGCATACCGGCTCTGATTTATGTTCGACACGTTAAGCGATCGCCTCGAAGGCGTCTTCAAGAAGCTCAAGGGCCACGGCCGAATCACCGAGCGCAATATCGAAGAGGCGCTGCGTGAAGTCCGCCTTGCGCTTCTCGAAGCCGACGTCAATCTCAAGGTCGTCCGCGATTTTGTCGAGCACGTGCGCACCCGCGCACTCGGCCAGGAAGTGTTGCGCTCGCTCTCGCCCGAGCAGCATCTGATCAAGTTCGTCTCGAACGAACTGACCCAGGTGATGGGTGGGCAGGCGCGCGAACTCGATCTGAAGGTCAAGCCTCCGGTCAAAATCATGATGGTGGGCTTGCAGGGTTCGGGCAAAACCACCTCGGCGGCCAAGCTCGCCAAGTGGCTCGGCGCAGAGCGCAAACGCCATCCGATTCTCGCCTCGACCGATATCTACCGGCCCGCCGCGATGGAGCAGTTGCGCGTGCTCGGCGCGCAGATCGGGGTTCCGGTGGTCGAAAGCCGCGAGACCGAGGACCCCGTCGAGATCGCCTCGCGCGCGATGGCGCGGGCGGACGCCGGCGGCCATGACGCGATAATTATCGACACCGCCGGACGCCTGCAGATCGATGAGGAGCTGATGGACGAGTTGGCGCGCCTCAAGGCCGCGCTCAACCCGCATCATATCCTGTTCGTCGCCGACGCGATGACGGGGCAGGAGGCGGCCAACGTCGCGCTCGGGTTCCATGAGCGGCTGGGGCTTTCGGGCGTAATCCTGACCAAGCTCGATTCCGACGCGCGCGGCGGCGCGGCGCTGTCGGTGCGCGCGGTGACCGGCGCGCCGATCCTGTTCGTGGGCCTTGGCGAGAAGGTCGATTCCTTCGAGGTCTTTCATCCCGACCGCCTGTCGTCGCGGATCCTGGGGATGGGCGACGTGCTGACGCTGATCGAAAAGGCGCAGACCAATTACGACGCCACCAAGGCCAAAGAGCTCGAACGCAAGTTCAAGAAGAACGAATTCACGATCACCGATTTCGCCGACCAGATTAAGGCGATCCGCAAGATGGGTTCGCTCGGCGAATTGATCGGCATGATCCCGGGGCTGAAAAAACTCGCCGGCGCGGCCGACTCGGAGGAAGCCAAGACCGAGCTCAAGCGGATTCAGGCCATAATCGATTCGATGACCATCGCGGAGCGCAACAACCATCTGATCCTCAACGGCAAGCGGCGGATGCGGATCGCCTCCGGCAGTGGGACCTCGGTTCAGGATATCAACCGCTTTCTCAAACAGTTCGACCAGACGCGCAAGATGATGAAAAAGCTGACCAAGCTCGGAGCCGGAAAATCGATGATGCGCGGACTGGGTTTCGGGAGCTAGAATAGGCAAGGAGATACGAATGGCACTGGTAATCCGACTGCGCCGCCACGGCGGCAAAAAGAAACCCTTCTACCGGATCGTGGTCGCCGACTCGCGCGCGCCCCGCGATGGCCGCTTTGTCGATCAGATCGGCACCTACGACCCGGCCTTCAATCCGCCGCGCGTCGCGATCAAAAAAGACCACGTCGATCGCTGGCTCAAGGCCGGCGCCAAGCCCAGCGATACGGTTCGGAAATTGATCAAGCAGGTTTCTAACGCAGCGACCTCCGCCTGACGCAACCCGCTGCATCGAGGCCAACCATGAAGGAGCTGGTTCAGTTCCTGGCCCAACAACTGGTCAATAACCCCGACGCCGTCGAGGTCAAGGAAACCCAGGGCGAGACCGCCTCGATCCTCGAGTTGCGCGTCGCCAAGGAAGACCTGGGCCGCGTGATCGGCAAGCAGGGCCGGACCGCCAAATCGATCCGGACGATCTTGAATGCGGTCGCCTCGCGCACCAGCCGCAAGGTCGTCCTCGAGATCATCGAAGACAAGTAGCGCTCTGCGATGGCCTCGGCCGATCGGCCTCCGCGCCCACTAGCACAGCCCGCCTCGCCCGCGGCGTTGATCGCGCATCCTCAGGACCAGCGTGACGCGGCGCCGCCCGCGATGCTCCGGGTCGGGCGTATCGCCGGCGCGCATGGACTCGGCGGCGCGCTCCGCGTGCGCCCCGACAATCCCGATTCAGAATTGTTCGCGCACGCCACGCGCATCACGCTCGTGCTCAGCGCCGAGCGCCGCGAGCATCAGGTCATCGCGGCGTCGCGAGTGGGCGGCGGGATGATCCGCCTGATCCTGAACGATATCTCGGACGCCGATCAGGCGGATGGGCTCAAGGGCGCGGACGTAATGATCGCGCAGGCCGAGCTGCCCCCCGCCGGTCCGCGCGAGTTCTATCACTACCAGGCCGTAGGATGCGAAGTCGTCCTGACCGACGGGCGACGGCTCGGCGTGGTCACCGAGGTGATGGCCACCGGAGCCAACGACGTGCTCGTGGTGCGCGACGGCAAAAAGGAAACGCTGGTGCCTGTGATCGCGGACGTGATCAAGGCGATGGACCTGGAAGCGCGCCGAATCGAGGTCGAGCCCGTCCCCGGATTGCTCGAGTGATCGGGCTGCAATCTCTTTCAGTGCGGCTTACCGGGGTGGCATTTCGAGCACTGGAGAGTTTTTTGACCGTCAGCGTTTGGTGTCATATATGGACCCCGGAAAGACAAGGGGTTCCTTCGGCGAAGCTCAGGACAAGCTTTCGACTCCGGCCCTGAGCACTGCCGAAGGGCTCAAGATGACCGGATCCCAAGTCGTTGCCGAGTACTCGGATTTTTCCCGCTCGCCTCCGACCTACGGGAATGAGCAGCTATGGGTGCTGCGGAAGGCCTGAACAAGAATCCACAGATTACACGGATTTCACCGATTCAGATTTTCACATAACAACACAGTCAGCGCCGTTCAGGCGCCGACCGCATAATCTGTGTTAATCTGTGAAATCTGTGGACGGTTTTTTCCGCCGCCACCTAGCTGCCCTTGAAGGCTTCGTTCTTCTGCCTTGCTTCGATCCTCGCTGCGCCCGGCGGACGCAACCCGCAGGTGCCGCGGCGCGACGGCCTCACACACGCGTTACGCGCACGCCCGGAATCACAAGAAAGTCGGCGTCCTGCGTGTAAACCGGCAGATCATTCGCAATTGCGGTCGCCGCGATCCAGGTATCCATGATTTTTGGCCGCCACCCTTTGCGCCGAGCCTCGGCGACAATCTCAGCGAAGGCTCGCGCAACGCCGGAATCTATCAGCAGCGGATCGAACATATTCTGCACTGACGTCAGCGTGCGAAGCCTTCGCGCCCGTGTCGCCGCGCCGGAGGCCATCAAAACACCCAAATGCAACTCCGCGATCGTTACGACCGAGATCGCGGCTGCCTCGGGCAATGCGCCGAGCGGACGGCCGCTCTCGCGCGCGATGAAGATCGAGGTATCGAGCAGCCCGCGATCGGCCACCTCCGGGTCGGCGGCCATCAGAGGTCGTCGATCGTCGCGCCGGTCGCGGCGCCGATGTCGCTCGTAAATTTGCGGTCGAGCGCGGCTCGTGCGAGCAATTGCAGGACCCGGTCTTTCGGCACCCACGTGCGGGCGGCGGTGATCGGCACCAGATCAGCGACCGGGCGTCCATCGACGGTGATGCGCAGGCTCTCGCCGGCTTCGACCCGGCGCAGCACACCGCTGACCCGATTGCGCAGTTCGCGTTGGGGGATGGTTTTCATGTCGCGTAGCAGATTTGCTACGCTCAACTATATGCGGTAAATCTTGTGCGCGCCAGCGCCACCCTACACGTCCTTGAAGGCTTTCTTCTTCTGGCCCGCTTCGATCGCCGCTTGCGCCGCGGCCAGGCGCGCGACCGGCAGCCGGTACGGCGAGCAGGATACGTAATCCAGCCCGAGGTGATGACAGGTCTTGACGCTGGCGGGGTCGCCGCCGTGCTCGCCGCAGATTCCGATCTTCAGCTTTTTGTTTGTTTTGCGGCCGCGCTCGATCGCGATGCGCATCAGATCGCCAACGCCGCTGGCGTCGAGTTCCTGGAACGGATCCTTCTTGTAAATTCCGCGCACGATGTAATCGTTCAGGAAACGCGACGAGTCGTCGCGCGACAGCCCATAGGCCATCTGGGTCAAGTCGTTGGTGCCGAACGAGAAGAACTCCGCCGACTGGGCGATCTCGCCGGCCATGATGCAGGCGCGCGGCACTTCGATCATCGTGCCGATCGTGAAGGCGACTTTCGTGCCCATCTCAGCGAACACTTCCGTTGCGACCTCGCGAATCTCGGCCGCGAGCACGTCGAATTCCTTTTTGTCCCCAATCAGCGGAAGCATGATCTCGGGCGTCGCCTTGACGCCCTGCTTGCGCAGCTCGCAGGCCGCTTCGAGAATCGCGCGCGCTTGCGCCTTGTAGATCTCGGGGTAGCTGATGCCCAGGCGCGAGCCGCGATGCCCGAGCATCGGATTGAACTCGAACAGGCTGTCGCGCACCTGTTTTAGATGCGTGGGCGTGACGCCGATCTTAGCGGCCAAGTCCGCGATCTCGGCGTCCTCTTTGGGCAGAAATTCGTGCAGCGGCGGATCGAGCAGGCGAATCGTGACCGGCATCGGCGCCATCTCTTTCAGGATTCCGACGAAGTCCGCGCGCTGCATCGGCAGAATCTTCGCGAGCGCCGCGGCGCGCTGGCGCGCGTTCTCGGCCAGGATCATCTGGCGCACCGCCTCGATCCGCTCGGGATCGAAAAACATGTGCTCGGTCCGGCACAGCCCGATTCCCTCGGCGCCGAACTCGCGCGCGACCCGAGCGTCGGTGGGAGTGTCGGCGTTGGCGCGCACGCCCAGCTTGCGCGTCGCGTCAGCCCAGCCCATGAACTTCTTCAGGTAGGAGGGCATTTCCGGCTGCACGGTCGGCACGCGCCCGATAATCACCTCGCCCGCCGAGCCGTCGAGCGTCAGGTACTCGCCGCGGCGGACCACGTGGCCGTCGGCCGACAGCGTGCCGGCGTTGTAATCGATTTCGAGCGCGCTGCAACCCGCCACGCAGCACTTGCCCATCCCACGCGCGACCACGGCGGCGTGGCTGGTCATGCCGCCACGCGCAGTCAGAATTCCCTCGGCGACCTGCATCCCGTGGATGTCTTCCGGCGAGGTTTCGATTCGCACCAGGATAACCGGGCGGCCCGCCGCGCTGACTGCCACCGCCTCTTCGGCGGAGAACGCGACCTCGCCGAACACGGCGCCCGGCGAGGCCGGCAATCCGCGCGCGATCACCTGCTTCTTCGCGCTCGGGTCAAGCCGCGGATGCAGGAATTGTTCGAGGGTCTCGGGCTCAACGCGCGTGAGCGCGACCTTGCGATCGATAAGCTTTTCGTCGGCCATATCGACCGCGATCCGCACCGCCGAAATCGCGGTGCGCTTGCCGTTGCGGGTTTGGAGCATGAACAGGCGCTCGCGCTCGATGGTGAATTCCATGTCCTGGCAGTCGCGGAAATGGCGTTCGAGGCGCGCGCCGATCGCGACCAGCTCTTTGTAGGCGGCGGGAAACGTCTCCTCTAGGGTCGCGTGATCGCGCTTGCGTTCGGCCTCGCTCATCCCCACCCGCTCGGCCATCTTGTGGCCCGCGGCGAGACTGTTGGGGCGCGGAGTGCGCACGCCGGCGACGACATCTTCGCCCTGCGCGTCGGGCAGGAACTCGCCGTAGAGTCCCTTTTCGCCGGTGCCGGGATCGCGGGTAAAGGCGACGCCGGTGGCGCAGTTCGCCCCCAGGTTTCCGAACACCATCGATTGCACGGTAACCGCGGTGCCCCAGTCGCCGGGGATATTGTTGATGCGCCGATAGGTGATCGCGCGGTCGTTGTTCCACGAGCCGAAGACCGCGCCGATCGCCTCCCAGAGCTGCTCGTTCGGATCCTGCGGCAGGTCGCGGCCCACGCGGCGGCGGATCAGATCGCGGAACTCGCCGACCAGCTCGCGCAGATCATCGACCGACAGCTCGACGTCCTGCTTGACGCCGCGCGCGGCCTTTTTGCGATCGATCAATTCCTCGAACGGATCGACGTCGTTCTTGTTCTCGGGTTTGAGCTTCAGCACCACGTCGCCGTACATCTGGCAAAAGCGGCGGTAGGAATCCCACGCGAAGCGCGGATTGCCGGAAGCCGCCTCGAGACCCTTAACGGTCTCGTCGGTCAAGCCGAGGTTCAGCACCGTGTCCATCATCCCCGGCATCGAGACGCGCGCGCCGGAGCGCACGGAGACCAGCAGCGGATTTTTCGGGTCGCCGAACTTGCGGCCGAGCGCCTTTTCGATGCGCGCGACGCTTTTCTTGACGCCCTCGGCGAGACCCTTCGGGTACTTGTTCTGATGCGCGTAGAAATAGTTGCAAACCCGGGTCGTGATGGTGAAGCCGGGCGGCACCGGCAGCTTAAGGGAAGCCATCTCGGCCAGGTTCGCGCCCTTGCCGCCCAGCAGATCACGCATCGCGGCGCGGCCTTCCGCCGCGCCCGCGCCGAAAAAGAAAATCTCAGGATGCACTCGAGCCATTTCCGGTATCGTCTCCAGTTTCCGCTTGACGCGGGTTCGATATTACGATTGCCGCGGGTTGCCGCGGTTCAATTCGCTATTTTGTCCATCCGATCTTGTCGCGGACCACTTCGACCAGCCGCGTGATCGGCACCCGTTCCTGCGCGGTCGAATCGCGGTCGCGCAGCGTGACGGTGTCGTCCTCCATCGTTTGATGGTCGATGGTCACGCCGTAGGGAGTGCCGACTTCGTCCGAGCGGCGATAGCGCCGCCCAATCGAGCCAGCCTGATCGTACGCGGTCGCGAAGTGCCGCTGCAAAGTCTCGCGCACCCCATGCGCCTTTTCGGGTTGCCCGTTTTTGCGCAGTAGCGGATAGACGGCGACCTTGATCGGCGCGAGCCGCGGATCGAAGCGCAGCACGATGCGCGCCTCGTTCTCGACCACGTCTTCGTCGTAGGCCTCGAGCATGAACGCCAGCATCACGCGGTCCACGCCGAGCGCCGGCTCGATCACCCAGGGGCGATAGCGCGCCTTCGCGTCCTCATCGAAGTAGGTCAGATCCTTGCCGCTGAATTTGGCGTGTTGATCGAGATCGAAGCTGCCGCGCTTGGCCACGCCCTCGAGTTCACCCCATCCAAACGGGTAGCGAAATTCGATGTCGGTGGTGCCGCTCGAATAGTGGGAGAGCTCGTCGCTCGCGTGCTCGCGGCGGCGCAAATGCTCGGGTTTGAGGCCGTACTTGACGTGCCAGTTGAAGCGGAAATCGACCCAATAGGCGTACCACTTCGCTTCCTCGGCGGCATCGGGCTTGAGGAAAAACTCCATCTCCATCTGTTCGAACTCGCGGGTGCGGAAGATGAAATTCTCGGTGGTGATTTCGTTGCGGAACGATTTGCCGATCTGCGCGACGCCAAACGGCAGCTTGACGCGCTGCGTATCGACCATGTTCTGGAAGTTCGCGAAGATTCCCTGCGCGGTCTCGGGCCGTAGATAGACAATCGAAGCGCTGTCCTCGACCGGCCCAAGAAAGGTTTTGAACATCAGGTTGAAATTGCGCGCCTCGGTCAGCTCGCCGCCGCAATCGGGACATTTGCCGCCCTCGATCTTGTCGGCGCGGAAGCGATGCTTGCAGAGCTTGCAATCGACCAGCGGGTCGGTGAAATTTTGCAAGTGCTGCGACGCTTCCCAGGTCTTCGGATGCTGGAAAATCGCGGAGTCCAGCCCAATCACGTCGGCGCGATATTGCACCATCTCGCGCCACCACGCTTCCTTGACGTTGCGCTTGAGCTCGACGCCCAAAGGACCGTAGTCGAAGGTCGAGCCGAGGCCGCCGTAGATGTCGCTCGTCGGAAAGACCAATCCCCGCCGCTTGCAGAGATTGACCAGCTTTTCCATCGTGACCGCGCCCTTGCGCACGGCCGCCGGATTGTCGTCGGGCAAACTATCCTCCCAGGTCGATCAGATTTCGGCCGCCGTTTCCGGCGCCAGGCTTACGATCTTAGCCGACATGATCGCGCCGCACGATATTTCGAGAATCGCCACCGTGCCCGGTATTCCAACCAGGTTGCGCGGCAGCGTCGCGCTGCCGGGATTTACGACCAGCGTCGCGCCGTAGCGGACGATCCCTTCAATATGGCTGTGGCCCTGCACGATTATATCGACGGGACCGCCAAAATTCCTTTCGATCGCCCGCGCGAAAACCTCATCCGAGGTCTCTTCCGGAGTCGGCACCGCGTGTACCAGCCCAATCCGCAGGCCCTCGAGTTCGATCAGATGCGCCTCACGCACGCGCGCGTCGGGCGCGAGCATGAAGCGATGACCGTCCAGACCCTCGTCACCGTTGCCCAGCGCCGCGATGACCGGCGCGATTTGCGCCAACTCGTCGAGCACCCGGTTCACGTACACGTCGCCGGCGTGCATCACCAGATCAACACCGCGAAAAACCTCGAAAACCCGGGCGGGCAGACGCTCGCAGGCTTCGGGAATATGGGTGTCGGAAATGAGACCAATACGCATCGCGATGCGTTCGGAGCGAAAATCCTCCGAAACACGAAAGGGAAATGCTATCATGGCGGCATGGCCCCGGCAATTTTGCCGATCGCCGTTGATTTGGACACATTGAGGCGCCCACGGGACGCGATCGGTCCGCTCAATTACCGATAGCCACCCGTGATTGAAACGCCCTGGCGCTTCGCCGATGCCCCAGGGCCAAAACCCAATGCCCGAGCCGGAGGAAGCATGAAGCCTTGGAAGATTATGGTGGCGGCCGCCGCAGTCGGAATCTCGCTCGCGCTCGCAGGATGCGGCCATAAGCTGGTCGCTCAGCAGGGCGAAAAGTCCGTCCCACTGTACCCCGACGAGCAGACCTACACCAAGCTCTCGCAGCTCAAGCAGCAGGGAGGAGTGCAGGGGATGCTGGGCAACGTGGGACAGAATCTGGCGGCCAAGCAGATTGACGATCAGACGCCGGTCAAGGTGATCTCGACCAACGATAACGGCGCAGAGGTGGAAATAATCGACGGTCCGATGAAGGGGCAGTCGGGTTTCGTCGCCAAGCAGAATCTGGACTGAAGGAAAAGATCAAAGAGTCCACAGATTTCACAGATTAACACAGATTTTCCGGACGACGGCGCGGCGCCGCCGTCCGCTAATCATTCTGTGAGCTTTTAATCAGTGAAATCTGTGTATTCTGTGGACGGTTTTTCTCCCACGCCGCCGCGCTCTATGAAGCCTTTCGATAATCGCGCGGCGCGCTGCCGATGACTCCCGCCGATTCCAGCTCCGCGAGTTCCGCCTCGGTCATCCCAAGCAAGCCGCGGAACACCTGAGCGTTATGCTCGCCGAGCAGCGGTGCGGGAGCGCCCTGCGCGGCCGGGGTGGCGGACATGCGCGCGACCGCGCCCGGATAGAGATGGGTCCCGACCACGGCACGTTCGACCGGCACGAAGTAGCCGCGCTCCTGCAATTGCGAATCGCCCAGCACCGCCGGCGCCGAGTTGACATGGGCGGCATAAACCCCCGCCGCGCTCAGGCGTGCGACCGCTTCGTCGATCGCAAGCGCGGCAAGCGCACGGCCGATCTCGGCGTCGAGCGCGTCTTCGTTGCGCTTGCGGGATTTCGGGTCGCTAAAGCGCGGATCGGATTCGAGCCGCGCCAGCCCGAGCACCCGCGCGAGCGCGCGCCACTGATCGTCGCTGGCGGCGGCAAGGGCGATCCACGCTTCCTCGCTCTCCGATCCGGTACCGCATCGGAAAATTCCGTGCGGCGCGAAATCCGGATGCCGATTGCCGCGCGGCAGCGGCGCCTGGCCCGTGAGCTGATATTCGAGGATTTGCCCGGCCATCATCGGAATTACGCCTTCGACCTGCGCGAGCTCGATCCATTGCCCGCGTCCGGTTTTCTCGCGCTCATAGAACGCCGCCAGAATTCCGAACGTCCCCGTCAGCCCGCCCACCGGATCGCCGAGCGCATTGGACAGCGTGTAGGGCTGTTCGCTGTCGTGATAACGCACGAGCCCGGTTACGCCAGCCATCGCCTCCAGCGTGTTGCCGTAGCCGCGCGAGTAAGTCTCGGGGCCGCCGTACCCGAACGACGGCATCGAGATCATAATCAACCGCGGATTGAGCGGCGCAAGAATTTCGTAGGAGAGACCAAAGCGTTCCATCACGCCGGCGCTGTAATTCTCGATCAGAATATCGGCGTGCGCGGCCAGCCGCTTGACCAGCTCGATGCCGCGCGGATTCAGAAGATCGAGCGTGACTCCCAGCTTGCCGCGATTGGCGGTGTTGAAGGTCGAGGCGCGCTCGATTGGCTGCGCCTCCGGCGCCGCCATCGAGAGCGAGCCGCGCCACCAGTCGAAGTAGTGGGTGTCCTCGACCTTGATCACTTCGGCGCCCATCTCGGCGAGCATCTGGCCCACGAGCGGCCCCGCCCATCCCATCGAGAGGTCAAGCACGCGAATCTTGCGATCGAAAACGGTTGCCATCATGCCTCCGCAATGACGCCCGCCCGGGCCAATGACCTGAGCTCGTCGGCACCGAGTCCGAGCCGCGCGCCGAGAACCGAGGAATTGTGCTCGCCCAGAAGCGGCGCCGGGCGGGTCGGCTCGGGCGGATGCGAATGCAGCCGCAGCGGCGCGCCGGGGATGCGAATCCGGCCGAGCGCGGGATCATCGATCGTCTCGAAATAACCGCGCGCGCGGGTCTGCTCCCATTCGAGCACTTCGGCCACGCTCACGATCGGCGCCAGCGGGATGGCGCGGGCCTGCCCCTCGCGATAGAGCCAGTCGCGATCGTGTTCGAGGAAAAACCCGGCGGCGATCTCGAGCAGCGCGTCGTTGTTTGCCATCCGCTTTAGCGCCGTGTTGAAGCGATCATCGGTCTTCAAATCGGGCCGCTGCATCAGATCGCACAGGCCCATAAACTGCTTGTCGGTCACGCAGTGGAGTCCGGCATATCCGTCGCGGCATTTGAGCGTGACGATCATGAATGGGCCGACCGCGAAGCGCCGCCCCGCGCGCTTGCGCAAGATTCCGTTGTACTGGAACGCGACGGTTTCATAGATCATCGTCGCGACCGTCGCCTCGAGCAGCGAGATATCGACGTGCTGGCCGCGATGCGAGGTCAAATCGCGCGCCAGTACCGCCTGCATCGCGCCGACCGCGCCGTAAAGCCCGCCGATATATTGCGCGAGCGAGCCCGGCGGCGTCAGCGGCTCGCGGTCGCGCTCGCCCACCGGAAACGTCCAACCGCCGCGCGCGAACAGCGTCAGATCGTTCAGGATTGCGCCGCGTTCGGCGCCGTCCTGGCCGAAATTCGAGATCGAAACGATAGACAGGCGCGGAAAGGTTTCCAGCAATTCATAGGGTTCGAGGCCCAGCCGCGCGAGAGTTCCGGGCGCAAAGTTCTCGACCATCAGATCGGCGTCGCGCAATAGCCCGCGAATCAGTTCGCGGCCGCGCGGATGCTTCAGATCGAGCGTGACGCCGAGCTTGTTCGAGTTCAGGTACGCGAATATCCCGCCGTGATCGGCGTGCGGCGTCTCGGGGCGAAACGGCCCGATGCGCCGCCCGCCCTCGCCCGCCGGCGGCTCGACCTTGATCACGGTCGCGCCAAAATCCGCCAACAACTTGGTCGCGTAGGGGCCCGCGATAAAATGGGTCAGGTCAACGACCTTGATTCCGCTGAGCGCGCGATACCGCATCGGATCCCTCGGTCGCATTCGAGCGCACGCCCACCGCCGCTGTCAAATGCCCAGGACGAGGAGCGACGCGCGTTTGCCATTTCCGCCCGCGGCGCGCTAAGCCAATTACTTGACGAGGTATCCAACCATGCAAAGTGTAGCCGACCTGGAAGCCAGTCCCGAAATTCAGGATCTCCGCAAGCGGGTCACCGATTTTATCGGCGAGCATATTTATCCGAACGAACCCGCGCTGCTGAAGTACGACGAAGAATCGGGCCGCGTGATGAAATCGATTCAATCGAAGGCGAAAGAACGCGGCCTGTGGGCGCTCGGCCTGCCCAAAGAAATCGGCGGCGGCGGCCTGCCGTTCATGCCCTATGTGTTAGTCAACGAGTTGGTCGGACGCAGCGAATTCGCTATTGCCGGACTCGGAACACATTCCACGCAGGACGCCACGATGCTGCACATGTACGGCAATCCCGAGCAGCAGAAGCGCTGGCTCTTTCCGCTGGTCAAGGGCGACATCTATCCGTGCTTCTCGATGACCGAGCCGGAAGTCTCGGGCGCCGACCCGACGGGACTGCGCACCCGCGCGGTGCAGAACGGCGACGAATGGGTGATCAACGGCCACAAGTGGTTTTCGAGCGGCGCCAATCATGCCGCGTACACGACCGTCATGTGCGTGACCGATCCCGATGCCGCGACGTACGACAAGTTCAGCATGATCATCGTTCCGATCGATACTCCCGGACTCAAGATCGAGCGCATCGTCCCGGTGATGGGCGAGACCACCGGCGGCCACTGCGAGATTCGCTTCACCGACGCGCGCGTGCCGCTGACCAACCTGCTTGGACCGCGCGGGCAGGCGTTCAAGATCGCGCAGAAGCGGCTCGGCCCCGGACGGATTTTTCATTGCATGCGATGGCTCGGGCAGGCGCAGCGCGCGTTCGAGCTGCTGATCGAGCGGGCGGTCAGCCGCCAGACTTTCGGCGGTCCGCTTTCCGACAAGCAGACCGTGCAGAACTGGATCGCCGACTCGGCGGCTGAAATTCAGGCGGCACGCCTGCTGACGCTTAACGCGGCGGCGAAAATCGATGCCGGCGACGAGGCGCGCGTCGAAATCTCGCTCATCAAGTTCTTCGGCGCCAAAGTGCTGCACGACGTGATCGATCGCGCGATCCAAGTGCACGGCGCGCTCGGCGTGTCGGAGGATACTCCGCTGGCCCGGATGTACCGGCACGCGCGTTTTGCGCGGATCTACGACGGACCCGACGAAGTGCACCGGATGGTGGTGTCGCGGCGCATCGTGAGCGAGTTCAAAAAAGGCCGCAAGTGGGATTTCGCCCGCGGCGTAAAGAGCAAGGCCTTCCGCGAAGCGTAAGCGACCGGGTCACCGCATTGCGAGCGATTGTTGCCGAGCGGTATCATCGAGGCGCGAGGAACGGCTATGGCGACGCCGAAGAACGAAAGTAGCTGGCGGCCCGCCGCTTACGAAAACTACAAATGGATTGTCCGCGACCCCGATCTGCTTGGCGGCAAGCTTGCCGTGCGAGGTACACGGCTGGCGGTTTCGTTCGTGCTCGCCTGCCTGGCCGAGGGAATGGACGCCGAAGAGATTGGAAAAACCTACGTGCCGATTCCTCGCGAAGCAATTCCGGAAATCATGAAGCTGGCCTCGAAGCTCTTTTGAAAACACGGCGGTTGGACGACCAACCGCCGTGCCGACTCTTTGGTTTGCCGCGGCCCGCGCTCAGAGCGCGTTGGCGCCGCGTTCGCCGGTGCGGATGCGCACGACTTCCTCCATCGGCATCACGAATATCTTTCCGTCGCCGATTCTGCCGGTCCGCGCGGCGCGTTCAATGGTCTCGACCACCTGCGCCGCCAATTCGTCGGAGACGATAATCTCGAGCTTCACTTTGGGCAGAAAATCAACCACGTACTCAGCCCCGCGATACAACTCGGTATGCCCCTTCTGGCGGCCAAATCCTTTTACTTCGCTGACCGTGAGACCCTGCACTCCGATGCTCGATAGGGCCTCTTTGACCTCGTCGAGTTTGAACGGCTTGATGATCGCCTCAACCTTCTTCATATGTCTCCTCTCGATCCTTCACCTGGCCTGGGCGGCACGCGAGCCGTCACGCAAGGCTGCCTTAGCTTTTCCCCTTCGCCACGGGTTGCGCAAGTCCCCGCTCGGGGCGGCAGGCTCCGGGTATCGACAGGCAATCGCGATGCCATCGCGAAGCTGTGTAATTCGCCTTGCGAGCGCTGGATCCGCCCGGGGCGATGCTCATCTGACTGGCGAACGATGAATCCACAGGCATCGCCGTCACGCCGCTGCTCCGTCGGATTTGCGCTTGGGCCAAAACACCGGTTCCTCGCCGCGAATCAGGCGCGCGATATTCGCGTGAAACCGCAGGAGCATTAGCGCGGCCATGACGATAATGAGCAGCAAGTAGGGCCCCGGCAGGTGCAGCACCGCGACGGCAGGGGGACCCGCGATCGCGGCGGCCAGAGACGCGAGCGACATGATCCGGAAGATCGCGAATACAATCGCGAACGCGGCAGCAGCTATCAATACGGCGAGCGGCGAAATCGCGAGCCAGATTCCGAGCGCTGCGGAGCCGCCCTTGCCGCCGCCAAAGCGCAGGAAGACCGAGCAGATCGAGCCTACGAACGCGCCGAGCGCAGTCCATGCGATGGCCGCGGGGCCAAAGCCCGCCAGGCGCGCGAAGAGAACCGGCAATGCTCCTTTGAGGACATCGCCGACGAACGTGATGATCGCGGCGCTGGCCCCGCCCGCGCGCGCGACGTTGGTCATCCCGATATTTCCCGAGCCGACCGCGCGCGGGTCGAACCCGCGCATCCGCCCGACAATCACGCCGAACGGGATCGATCCGACCAGGTATGCGCCGATTACGAGGACAATGAGGGTAAGCACGACGTCTCCAGTTTGCGGCAAGCAAGAATGGTCGGGGTGACTGGATTTGAACCAGCGACTCCTGCGTCCCGAACGCAGTGCTCTGGCCAGGCTGAGCTACACCCCGATTCCGTTTTGCCGCGCCGGGAACGTTTAGACCGTCTTTTATAGCATCGCCGGCATCCCCACGCGAGGGCAAACCAATCCGCATCGCAGCCTCGCGGAGTGGCGATCCGCATGTCATCTGGTAACATGTCTTCCGAATTTCCTGCCGAATTTCCTGGAAGTTTCTCGGAACAGGAGGACGCTGGAATGAAATTTCACCAGATCGGCGCAATCGCGCTGCTCGTGATCTGTATTTCGATACTCGCAGGATGCGGCGGCAGCAATAATTCGGCGCCCTGCAGGCAGACTTCAGGCGTCTTTAGCTGCGTCAACGCATCGACAATAGGCGGAGCTTCACAGCCGGGTAATCCGTTCGCAAGACGCCGGTGACCTCGTGCCACGCTGGCTGCGGTCGCGCTCGTGAGGAAGAATCGCCAATCCTCTTTGGATCGGACGACGCTACGATCGAGCCCCACCGGCGCCGGCGCGTGCGATTTCTTCGCGCATCTGGCGGATAATCGCGCCGTAGTCCGGCTGCCCGAAAATTCCGGAGCCGGAGACAAACACGTTGGCCCCCGCCGCCTTGACCTCCGCGATATTGGCGAGCTTCACGCCGCCGTCGATCTCGATATCGAGCGCAAGCCCGCGCCGGTCGAGCTCGCGTCTGACCACCCGCAGCTTTTCGAGCGCCTCGGGAATAAACTCCTGCCCCCCGAAGCCCGGATGCACGCTCATGATCAGGATCATGTCCAGATGCTCGGCGAACGGCAGCACGCACTCGACGGCGGTCTCGGGGTTGATGCCGATCGAGGCGCGCGCGCCGAGATCGTGCAGCCGCTTCGCCATCGCGGGAATATCCTTGCAGACCTCGGCGTGGACCGAGACCGAGTTGGCGCCGGCCTTGACGAACATTTCGATATATTTTTCCGGATTCTCGATCATCAGATGCGCGTCGAGCGCCAGCCGCGTGATCTTGCGCAGCGACTCGAGCACCGGCACGCCGATCGAGATGTTGGGCACGAAGTGCCCGTCCATCACGTCGAAATGGATCAGGTCCGCGCCCGCGCGCTCGACCCGCGCGGCCTCTTCACCAAGGCGCGCGAAGTCGGCGGCGAGCACCGACGGCGCGATCTTGTCCACTCGATTCATGCGCACAAGATAGCCTCACGCGCTCCGCTTCGCGAGACGCGCGATGCGCGCGAATCAGCCCGGCGTGCCGGCCAAGGGCGACGGCGCGGGACTCCCGCCGCCCGGCGCGGGGCCGTCCCGCATCATGTCACGCAAGTGAAAACTCGGCGGCGGGTTGTCGTCCACGAATTTCAGAAAGCGCGTGCGCCGCTCGGCCAGCAGCGATTCAAGTTGATCGTGCTGCGCGGGCGTCAGTGCGAGCATCCCGGTCATCCGATCGAGCAGCGGGCGATAGATCACGATCGGGATGAGCGGAGTGCCAAGCTCGCCGGCGCATCCGGGCATCGGACCGGCGCCGAAATGGCGATGATGGCGGGCCTCGATATCATCGAGTTTGCTTTTCTGCGCGGGCGTAAGAATCGCATCGAAGCCTTTGCGGAAGTCGCCCTCTATACCGGCGATATTGGACTTGAACGCCTGGATTTGTGGTTCGAGGGCCGCGAGCTTGCGGCGCATCTCTTCGGGGCTGAGATCGCCGCGGCCGAAATATCCTTCGTGCCAGAAATGATGAAAGTGATGATGGCGCGACTCGCCGAGCACCCGCGGACCGGCGAATTCGCCCATCAGCGGAATTGGCGGCGGCGGAAACGGCCGCGAGCGCTGGGTCCATACTCCGACCAGCAGGCCGCTCAGGAACAGCGCGACGGTTATTACGATAGTTTGCAGGCGATCGTTCATGGAGTTTCTTCGAGCGCTACGATCTGGCTCGCGGTGCTTGACCATTGCGCAAGGTTGGCGCGGCTGTCGGCCGCGTTGATCGCCCAGTGCGCGGAGATCACCAGCGCGATACAGGCCGCGCCGGTTATCGCCATCAGGCGGCGCTCGCTCACGCCCCGCACCACCGATCGCGCGTCGGAGATTACGCTGGCCGGGAAGCCCGCGGGCAAACGGCGCGCCGCTTCACGGCGTTGTGAATAGCCAAATCTGGTAGTCATCTCATTACTCCTGAGGTTGCGCGCTCGAGGCGCCGCGCAAGTCCGGGCGCGGAGCTTGGAGCTCGAGGTCGCGCAACTCCTCGGCGGTGATTTTCTCGCGCAGAAATTCGCGCGCTCGAAACAGGCGCGACTTGACCGAGCCAACCGTGGTCCGCGTGATCCGCGCCAGATCCTCGTAGCTCCATTCGCGGTCCTGCAACAGCGAGATCAGCTCGCGCTGGCGCGCCGGCAGCTCGGCTATCGCGCGGCGCATCGCGTCGATTCTGCTGTCGCGCTCGGCGCGGGCCGGCGCGGCGATCTGCTCGTGCTTGCGCTCGAACGGCACGAAGATCTGGCGAATCCGCTTGCGGCGCAGAAAATCGTTGCACGCGTTGCGCGCGATTCGGAACATCCACGGCTCGAAGCTCGCCGGCTCGCGCAGCCGCTCGAGCCCGGTGATCATCTTCACGAACACCGAATGGCACAAATCCGCGATCGCGTCCGGATCGCCCAGCAGTGAATAGATGAACCCGCCGATTCGTTCCTGGTAGAGCACGATCAGTTCCTCGAGCGCGGCGCCGTCGCCCGCTTGCGCGCGCCTGACGATCGCAATCGGATCCTCGTGCTTGAGGCAACGATTTCCCACTACTCTCCTATCCGCCAGACGCGCCTCGGCTGCCCGGGTTGCGGTCGATATAATCGCCCGGCGTGCTTGCCGCAAGAAGACCCGTCCGGCTGCGCCTGTATTACATCACCGCGCGCTCGTGGGTACGCAACTCGCGTCACACGCCCGCGTCTTTCGTCTTGAGAGCGAGGATAACGAAGCAGGCGGTTGCAGGCTTTAAGCGGCTTGCGATCGCTCCGCCGGAACATCATCCCCCGGGCCGGCCGTGCGTCCGAGTCCCCGCTCGCGTAACGAGATGAACCCGCAACCGAAGGAGACCACGGAAATGAAAGCAAAATGGATTGGACTCGCCACCGGAGTGTTCGCACTCGCACTTACGGCTGCGCCCGCCGCGGCGCACATGCACGGCCATCATTGCGGCGGCGCGGTCGGCATATCGATGCCGCTGGTGCTGCACTCGGCGAATTTGACCTCGGCGCAGCGCCAGCAGATTCACACGATCATGCATTCGCAATTCGCCACGTTTAAGCCTCTATTTCAGCAACTGCGCGCCGGACGCGAAGCAGTGGCCACAAAATACCTGTCCGCCGGATCGGTAACAGCCGCTGAACTGACGCCACTGGTGACGGCCAACGAACAGATCCAGAGCCAGATCGACCAGGCGTTCCTGCAAACCGCCATCCAGATTCGCGGCGTCCTGAGCGCCGCGCAGCTCGCGCAGGCAGGCAGCACCTATACGCAGATGCAGGCGCTGCACCAGCAGATGCATGCGCTAATGTCCGCGGGACAGGACGGCCCTCCGCCCGCCGACGATTAAGCGCTAGTCAGTATAGTCCGATAGTAATGTGCGACGGGCGGTCCAGCTTCAGGACCGCCCGTCGCTTCGTTTCCGAATAGTCAGAAGATTATTACTTCTCGTCGGCCGGCTTCTGGTCCCTCTGCTCGAGCATCGCGAGCAGCTCCTGGTAATGCTTCGGCATCGTGACCGTGCCGCGCATCGCGACCGGAATCGGATATCGCACTCCTCCCTTGTGTGTTCCTTCGAGTCCCTTGAGCAGCTCGTCCACGAAGCCCCACGGGCACGCGAACACCATCTCGGTGTCCTGCGCCATCCCGAACACGCGATCGCCGTTGCACGGGATGATCACCTTGGGCGCGGCGGTGGTCATCGTCTGGATGACTATTTCCGCGCAATCGAGCCGGCCTCCTGTCGTGCTCTCGATTCTGCCGCCGCGCGTGTAGAGAGCGGCGTTCACCAGGCGCATCACCTGCGCGCTGTTGGCGTACACGGCGACGACCTGCGGCTCGAACGCCGCGCGAGCCAGCGGCGCGACGCATACGTAGTCATAGGTGCCGGGCTCGAAGCGCCACACTCCCGCCTCGAGGCGCTCGGCGGCATCCTCGTTCTCGCAGTACATCCCGTTCGAGGCGAAGCCGTGCAGGTATTCGTCATTGGGCTTGCGAAATCCGAACGCGATCGCGGAAAGCGGACAGATCACGTCCTCTTTGCCGACCGCGATACCCCATCCGTAGCGCCGCGCCACTCCGATCGATTGGCATATGATCCAGTGCTCGCCCATGCTCTTGCTTGGGATGCGCAGGCCTTCGGGAACCGCTTCCCCGGGCTTGAGCATTCGGATACCGAGCGGAAAGGTGTCGGGCCGCACGTGGCGGCCGATCGCCTCATCGAGTTGCTTGAGCTTGCTGGTAACTGCCGTCTCCATCAAATCGCCTCGCGCCAGATGAGATCGGCGCCACGCGTCCGGCGCGCGCCATGAGCTAGAACTAATCTATCGGGCCGGGCACGGAAAGAGCGCAAGCGCCGGGGCGCGTCATCGAGAACCACAATTCAATCGATCAGAAGCGCGGCAACGAATCTGCGATCCATGCGCCCACGGGACTCCACACTTGGCGCGTGTGATGCCGCCGGTAGGTGCGATGGCGGGTGCGCGAGCCCGGAGTGATCCAGCGCTTGCGTTTCATGCCGCGCCGGGGCGACCGGTAATCCACCACCGCGACGCGCCCCCGCGGCACATAGACCGTCTTGGTCGGCGCACTCCCCGGCGAGGACACCACAACCGGCGCGACGCCCTGGCCGGTGATGCCGAGCCGCTGCGCGGCGCCCCTGGACAGATCGAGCGAGCGGCCGCGAACATAAGGACCGCGATCGTTGATCCGCACATCCACCGAGCGCCCGTTGGCGGGATTGGTCACCCGCACACGGGTTCCAAGCGGCAGAGTTTTAGAGGCCGCCGTAAGCCCGTATTGGTTGTAGCGCTCGCCGGTGCTGGTTGGATGACCCTGAAATCCGGGGCCGTACCACGACGCCACTTCGACGTGCGGCTTGACAACAGGATTGGCGCGGTAAGCGCCAGACGCCGGCGATGCATACGACGGATTTGAGGACTCCCACCTACGACTCTGCGCGGAGCATCCGGCCAGCACCGCAATCACGAGCGCGAGGATCGCGATGCCCGCAATCGAGCGCCCAGCGGACGCCGACGCGCCGCCTCGAATCCCTGCGACCGCGCTTGCGAAAATCCTCTCGATCTTTTCCGTGCTCATGCGCATCCGCGTTCACTTCAGCACTTCTTGAATCTATGCCAAATCGCGATTGGCAGGAATGAAAAATCAAAGCGCCGTCCACGGGCTGCGGTGGCATAGCGCGCAGGAAGCAGATTTGCGCGGTAAAGCGGTACGCGCAGCCTCTGTGAGGGCGATACGCTCAGGCCGATTTCCTGATCATCCGCGCGGCGAAGAAGCCGTCGAGCCCGCCGCGATCCGGCCGCGTGCGCATGAAGCCCGCGGCGTCGAATAGGTCCGGCGCTTCGGCGCGGATTGCGGGCGCGCAATCGACCTCGAACTCGCGATGCGCGTCGATAAAGCCGCGCACCACATTTTCGCCCTCGGGCGGCGCGAGGCTGCACACCGAGTAAACGATCGCGCCGCCCGGGCGCACGATCGCCGCCGCATTCTCGAGCATCCGCGATTGCAGGACCGCAATCCGCACCGGATCCTCGGGCCGCACGCGCCACCTGATCTCCGGATGCTCGCGCAGCGTGCCCAGCCCCGTGCAGGGCGCGTCGAGCAGCACGAACTCGGCACTCGCCGCGCGTAGCGGCAGCGCCACGGCGGCGTCGGCGCGGACAAATTCGAGATTGTGATGGCGGAGCCGATGCGCAAGCTCGCGCGCGTTTTTCAGCCCCGCATAACTTCGATCGAGCGCGATAATCCGCGCGTCCGATCCCGCCAGTTCCGCGAGATGAGTCGATTTGCCTCCCGGCGCCGCCGCCAGATCGACAAGCACCGCGCCCGTGCGCGGCGCGAGCATCCGCGCCACCAGTTGTGAGGCCTCCGATTGCGCGACGAACAGCCCCGCGCGATACGCCTCGGAGTCGAACCGCGCTGCGCCCGCAAGGCGAATCGTCTCGGGCGCGTAGCCGCCATCGCCAATCTCGAACCCCTGCTCGACCAGGCGCTCGATTATTTCAGCGCGCGAACCGAGCCCGAGATTCAGCCGCAGCACGTTGGGCGCGGCCTCGTTGTCGGCGGCCAGCAAGCGCTCCGCGCCGTCGGCGCCGAACCATTCGATGAACCGCTCGACGAGCCATCGCGGATGCGAGTACGCGACCGCCAGATGCCGCGCCAGGTCGGGCTCACGCGGCGGCAGCGCGATCGTTTCGCGCGTCGCGCGGCGCATCACCGCGTTGATAAATCCGGCCGCAACCCTGCTCGCGGCGCCGCGCTTGGCCAGCTCGACGGTAGTGGACACGACGGCGTGCACCGGCATCCGATCCAGAAACCGGAGCTGCAAGAGCCCCATCCGCATGAGTTCGAGAGCCTCGGGCTGGATGCCCGCAAGGTCGCGCCCGGTCAGTTGCTCGAGTTCGTAATCGAGCCGCCCGCGCCACGCGAGAGTGCCGAGCACCAGGCGAGTAATCAGGCGGCGATCGGCGGGTTCCTGCGCGGCGATCCGGGCGCCGAGCATCGCGTCCGCGTAACCGCCGCGATGTTCGGCTTCGAGCAGAATCTCGAGCGCGATTCGCCGCGCGCCAAGGCCCGCGCCGGCGCCCGGCTTGCGGATCACGGCGGCGGGCGGCGCGGGAGTCCGGCGGACCGGCGGAGTCATACGCCGAGCCGCGCGCCGGGCGCGATTTTGCGGCCGTTGAAAAAATCCGCCGCGCGCATCCGCTTGCGTCCCGGGGCTTGAACCTCGGTCAGCACCAGCGTCCCGCCCCCGCATTGCACAACCGGCTCGGGCTTCACGGCGAGCAGAGTTCCGGGAGCGGCGGCCACCGGGCGATCCGGCTCGAGCACGCGCGCGCGCCAGATGAGAATCGGCGCGCCGCCGAGCGTGGTGCGTGCGATCGGCCACGGATCGAACGCGCGCGCCATCCGTTCGAGCCGCGCGGCGTCGGCGCTCCAATCGATCTCGGCGTCGGGCTTGCGAATCTGTTTGGTATAGGTCGCGAGCGAATCGTCCTGTGAAGTCTCGACCGCCGCGCCGCGCGCGTAGAGCTCGAGCGCGTCGAGCAGCGCCTGCGCGCCAAGCTCGGCCAGTTTGATTTTCAGCGAAGCCTGGGTGTCGTCGGGAGCGATCGCAATCGCGCGCTGAAGAATCATCGGCCCCGAATCCATCGCCGCCATGATGCGCATGATCGTCACGCCGGTTGTCGCGTCGCCGGCAAGAATCGCGCCCTCGATCGGCGCGGCGCCGCGATGCCGTGGCAACAGCGAGGCGTGAACGTTGATCGGCGCGACCCGCGGCGCGTCCAAAATCGCCTGCGGCAGAATCCGCCCGTAGGCCGCGACGACGATCAGATCGGGATCGTGAGATTTCATCTCGGCCAGAAACTCAGCCGTGCGAATCTTTACCGGCTTCAGCACCGGCAGCCGGCGGAGCGCCGCGACCGCGGCGACTTCGCTTTGCGCCAGCGCCAGCCCGCGCCCGCGCGGCTCGTCGGGCCGGGTCACCACGGCGACCACGGCGAAGCGCGGGTCCGCGGCCGTGACCAGACGGTCGAGAATATGGGCCGCGATCGCGGGCGTGCCCATGAAGATTATTTTGAGCGGCGCTGCGATTTCAGATCCTGACCCTGGAGGGACGATCGTCGGCCTTGCCGTCCTTGATCAGCTTTTTGAGCTTGCGCCGGTAAAGCTCGCGCTTGATCCGGCTGATGCGATCGATGAACAGCTTGCCGTCGAGATGATCGATCTCGTGCTGGAGCGCGACCGCCAGCAGATCGTCGGCCTCGATTTCGATTTCCTTCTGCTCGGGCGTCCAGGCGCGCACCAGCACGCGCGCCGCGCGCTCGACGTCGGCCGAGTAATCGATCACCGACAGGCAGCCCTCTTCCCACGTGATCTTGCCCTCGCTCTCGACGATCCGCGGATTGATCAGCTTGAGCAGATTTTTCCCAGGCTCGTCGTGATCGGTATCCAGCACCACGATCCGCATGGCTTCTCCCACCTGCGGCGCCGCCAGGCCCACGCCGGGCGCGGCATACATGGTCTGCGCCATGCTGTCGATAAGCGCATTGACCTTGCCGTCGATATTCTCAATCGGCTCGGCAACCGTTTTGAGAGATTCGTCGGGAAATTTTCGGATCTTGAGCAGCGCCATCCAGGTCACGTCCGGAATCAAAAAACTTATCAAAGCGCCGCGCCACTCGAAAGCCGCCTCAGCGCGCGGCTAGGCCGAACTCGGCGAGAAACGAATCCATCGCGCGGATACACTCTTCCGGCCGCTCGATTTGCAGGAAGTGCGTGGTGCCGAGTATCGCCTCGTAGGGTAGTCCGTGCTCGCGCGCCAGCTCGCGCCCGATGAGCGCGGGCGGCATCACCTGCGGCAGATCAGGATCCCCGCAAATGAGTTTGACCGGCACCGGTAGCGAGCCGATCGCGTCCCACAGGGTCGGATCGGCGTTGGTCGCGAACACGCTGGCTTCGAATTCGCGCGGGCAGGCTAAAATCCAGTCGCCTGCGCGCGAGTCGTGGCGCAGCGTCGCACGCGCCATCAGCTCGTAGGCCTCGGGACGCCAGCGCGGATTATATTTGCGGAACTGCGCGGCGAGAATCGACGGATCGGCGTAGCGCTCGGTGCGTCTGCGCGCGCGGCTCGCCAGCGAGTTCTTGTCCTCGGCCTGATTGCCGCGCAAGCGATGGCCCTCGGGCGGGAAGATCGGCGGATCGAACAGCACCAGCGCGCCGAAACGCTTGCCGTATCTGCGCGCGTGCATCGCGGCCGTCACGCCGGAGAGCGAGTGAAACGCGCCCGCGGTTGGCTTCGGACCCAGCTCGCGCTCGACCGCCGCCAATACCGACTCCAGGTCGGAGACGAAGTGCGTCCACAAATGGCCGTCCTCGCGATGCAACGGGTTGTGGCCGTGATTGCGGAAATCGAACAGCACGACCTCGTAGCGCTCGGCAAGCGGACCCCAGAACGGCAGGTAGCCGTCGATCGCGAGTCCGTTGCCGTGGCTCAAAATCAGGCGCGGCCCGGCGACGACGCCATGCTGGCGCACCCGGATAATCGCGCCGTCGTCCATCCGCACTTCAAAGCTGTGCCGTGCGCGCGGCACGCCGCTATGGTCTGGTGGCATCGAAGAATCCTGTCCGAAACAGTTGGTTCCCGCTAGAGCATCCGCACCGGATCGATGTCGATGATTAAATAGACCCGGTTATCCTCCGCCATCTGGCCAATCTCCGCGCGCATCGCCGCCAGCGCCGCGCGCATCGGCCGCAGCTCTTTTGATTTTAGCATCACCTGCCATCGGTAGCGCTGCTTGATCCGCTCGATCGGCGCGGGCGCGGGTCCGAGCACGCGCAGGATTTCCGGCGACGGTGCGGCGCGGGTGAGCGCGGCGGCCGCGACCGCCGCAACCCTGGCGACCCGGCGCGCATCCTCGCCTTCGATTCGGACCATCGCCAATCGCGCGAAGGGCGGATAGTCAAGTTCGCGGCGCAGCTCGAGCTCGCGGCGCACGAAGCGCGCGTAATCCTGATCGGCCGCGGCGCGGATACTGTAATGATGCGGCGCTCGCGTCTGGATAATCACGCGGCCCGCGCGCTCGCCGCGGCCGGCGCGCCCCGCGACCTGCGTCAGCACCTGAAAGGTGCGCTCGGCCGAGCGAAAATCGGGCATGTTCAATCCCACGTCGGCCAGCACCACGGCCGCCAGCGTCACGCCGGGAAAATCGAAGCCCTTCGTGATCATCTGCGTGCCGACCAGGATCTCGATTTCGCCGGCCCGCAATCCGGCGAGAATCCGCGCGCGAGCGCCCCGCCGGCCGCTGGTGTCGCTGTCCATCCTCTCGATCACCGCGTCCGGGAAAAGCGCTTCCAGAGCCGACGTGAGCTGCTCGGTGCCAAAGCCCTGGCCGGAGAGCCCGAACTTCCTGCACTCCGGGCATACCTCCGGCGCCGGGCTGTGCGCGCCGCAGTAGTGGCACCTGAGGGATCGGTCGCGCAGGTGAAAGGTCATGCTGACGCTGCAGTTCGCGCACGCGATCACGTTGCCGCACAGATTGCATTGCAGGAAATTGTGAAACCCGCGCCGGTTCAGAAACACCAGCGTCTGCCCGCCCGCCGCCAGATTGGCGCGAATCGCATCGATCAGCACGGGTGCGAGCGCAACCGGATTGGCTTGCGTGGGAGAGCTGGCCGCGGCGGCGATTTGCGCCGCGACCCCGGCGCCGTTGGATTTCATCGGTGACCCGGCCGATGCGGCGGCGGCCGGCTGAGGCATCGCGCGGCGCAGATCGACGATCTCGACCTGCGCCATCGCGCGATTGTTCACCCGCCGCGCGAGCCGCAACAGCCGGTAGCGCCCGCGCCGCGAGTTTGCGAACGACTCAGCCGAGGGCGTCGCCGAACCCAGCACCACGGGGCATTGGCTATAGCCCCCGAGCGCGACGGCCAGATCTCGAGCGTGATAGCGGATACCGTCCTCGCTCTTGTAGGCGGCGTCGTGCTCTTCATCGACGATCACGAGTCCGAGATCGCGCATCGGCGCGAAGATGGCCGAGCGCGGACCGATCATGATCCGCGCGGCGCCGCCGATTGCGGACATCCAGCTTGCCCATCTTTCGCTGACGTTTTGCGCGCTGTGCGCGATCGCGGCCATCGCGCCGAAGCGCGCGCGAAATGCGCGCACCACTTCGTCGGCCAACGCGATCTCGGGCACCATCACCAGCACCTGCCTCCCGGCGTCCAGAGCGCGGGCGGCCAGATGCAGGTAAACTTCGGTCTTGCCGCTGCCGGTCACGCCCCAGATGAGAAAGGTCTCGAAGCGGCGGTGCTCGACAGCCGGCGCGATCGCGTCAACCGCGATTTTCTGCTCGTCGCTGAGCGCGAGTGCAGCGCCGCGGGCCAGCGCGGAAGATTCCTCGGCAAGCGGCGCAAGCTCCAGGATTCCGCGCCGCGCGAGCGACTTCAAGATCGGCCGCGCGCCGTGAATTCGCGCGGCAAGTTCCTCGAGCGCAAGGCCGGCCGCGCCCGCCGCCTCGACGGCGGCGAAAACCTCGCGCTGTTTGGGACCGCGCAGCGCGGGCGCCGGCGCACCCGCCACGACCCGAGCGCACAGCGATTCAACCTCGCGATGGCGTCCGCGAGTCGCGTCGTGGCGCTCGATAATTCCTTCGCCCGCGAGCCTGGCCAGCGCCGCACGGACCTCGCTCGGCGGCCCGAGCCGTTCGAGGCTGGTTAAGCGCGCCGGACGCCGCCCGATAGTATCGACTACCCTGCGTTCGACCTTGCTGAGGGTGGCCGCGCGCAGCGCGTTGGGGGCGCAGGCAAGCCGATATTCGAGCCGCGACTCGATCCGCGCGACGGCGGGAATGACGCTGCGATAGGCGTCGCCGAGCGGCGCCATATAGTACGAGGCGAGAAATTCGAGCAGGTGCAGATGCGCATCGTCGAAGATCGGCTGCGGGTCCATCAACTCGGCGATCGGACGAAGCGGCCCCGCACTGAGCGCGTCACCGACCTCGAGCACGACCGCAGTCAGCTTGCGCGAGCGCAGCGGCACCAGCACGCGATGGCCCGGTGCGACGCGGCCCTCGAGCTCGGGCGCGATGTCGTAGATGAGCGAATCGATGCCGTGCGCCGCTCCGACGATTACCACTTTCGCCTGCATGGGAGGTTCGACGAGCGCCAATCGCGCGCCGCCGAGTGCAATCTACACCCGAATCAGGCCCGAGCAACCGCCCGCCGCGCGGCCCGCGCCGCCTGCTTCCAAGCGAGCCGCCGGAATGGTTGAATCGGGATGCCCCGGTGAGCGCGGCTACGCGGCCGGGATGGGAATGTAATCGATGCTCCGTTTCCTCACCGCCGGTGAATCGCACGGCCCGGAACTCGTCGCGATGGTCGAGGGCGTTCCCGCCGGCTTCGAGATCGACCTCGCACGCATCAACCATCATCTCGCGCGCCGCCAGAAGGGTTACGGGCGCGGCGGCAGGATGCTGATTGAAAAAGATGAAGTGCGTCCGGTGTCCGGAATCCGATTCGGGCGCACGATGGGCAGCCCGGTCACGTTCATCATCGCCAATCGCGACTTCAAGAACTGGGAGAAGCGGATGTCCGCCGACCCGGCCGACGCGAGCGAAGCCAAGGTGATTACGCGTCCGCGCCCGGGCCACGCCGATCTGGCGGGGGTGCTCAAGTACAATCTCGACGATATTCGCGACGTGCTCGAACGCGCGTCGGCGCGCGAGACCACCGCGCGGGTCGCTATCGGCGCGCTCGCGATGGAGCTATTGCGGCCGTTCGAAATCGAGGTGCTTGGCTACGTCGTGAGCATCGGCGCCACCGAAGCCCGGACCCCGCCCAATCTGAGTACGGCGGAGCTGCGGCGTATCACCGAGGACTCGCAGGTTCGGGTCGCCGACCCATCGGCCGAGCGCGCGATTATCGCGGAGATCGACGCGTGCAAGAAAACCGGCGATACCTTGGGCGGCGTCGTCGAGGTGGTCGCCACCGGCCTGCCGGTCGGTCTGGGCAGCTACGTGCAATGGGATCGCAAGCTCGACGGACGCCTGGCGCACGCGCTCTTAAGCCTGCAAGCCGCCAAGGGAGTTGAGTTCGGCGCGGGCTTTCAGGTCGGGCGCATTCGAGGCTCCGGCCTGCACGACGAAATCGGCTACGACCCCGACGCGCGCCGCTTCACGCGTGATTCCAACAACTCCGGCGGCACGGAAGGCGGCATGTCAACCGGGGAGCCGCTGACGATGCGGGTCGCGTTCAAGCCGCTGTCCACCTTAATGCAGCCGCTCAAGTCGGTGGACACGAGAACCAAGGCCGAGGCGGTCGGCACGATCGAGCGCTCCGACGTATGCGCGATTCCGGCCGCCGCGGTGATCGCGGAGGCGGTGGTGGCATTCGAGCTGGCGGGCGCATTCCTGGAAAAATTTGGCGGCGACTCGCTCGACGAGATTACGCGCAACTGGCAGGGATACCTCGAGCAGGTGCGCAACTACTGAGACGCGCGGGCACGCCGCCGCGGCAACGGGGCGGACGCCCGCTGATGACCTCCGCGATGAGCGCGAAACTAATCCTGACCGGATTTATGGCGACCGGCAAAAGCGTGGTCGGACCGATCGTCGCGCGGCGGCTCGGATGGCGCTTTGCCGACACCGACGCCGAAATCGCCGCGCGCGCCGGAAAATCGGTGGCGGCGATCTTCGCCGACGACGGCGAGGCGCGGATGCGCGCGCTCGAACGCGATGCGATCGCCGCTTTCGCGCGCGACCGCAGGCGCTGCGCGCAGTGCGGCAGCTTGCGCCCCGCCGTCATCTCGACCGGTGGCGGAGCGATCGCCGATGCCGCGAACTACGCGGCGCTGCACGCCGCCGGCGTGGTGATCTGCCTGAGCGCGCGGCCCGAGGTGATCGCGCGGCGGGTCGGACGCTCCGCCGCCAGGCGGCCCAAGCTGGTCGAAGGCGGCAAGCCACTTGTGGAGCGCATCACGGAATTGATGGAGCAGCGGGCGGGTGCATACGCGCGCGCCGACGCGACGATCGACACTTCTGACCTCGCGATCGAAACCGTCGTCGAGCGCGTCATCGACGCATACGCCGCGTTGGGAAAACTGCGATGCACACCTTCCGCGTAGAGCTCGGCGCGAACGCCCACGAAGTCCACGTCGGTACGGGGCTGCTCGATAAACTCGGCGCGCTCTCGATCCGCGCCGGACTGCGCCCCGGGCGGACCGTGGTCGTCTCGGACTCGAATGTGGCGGCGCTTTACGCCGAGCGCGCAATCGAATCGCTGGCGCGCGCAGGCTTTCAACCCGAGCTGATTGAAATCGCACCCGGCGAGGCAAGCAAGTCGCTCGCGACTGTCGAGCTGCTATACGACCGCATGACCGCGGCCGAGCTTGATCGCGCGGGCGCGGTGTTCGCGCTCGGCGGCGGCGTGATCGGCGACCTGGCCGGATTCGCCGCCGCGACCTATCTGCGCGCAGTCGCGATCGTGCAGGTTCCCACCACGATCGTCGCGCAGGTCGATTCGTCGCTGGGCGGAAAAACCGGCGTCAATCATCCGCGCGCCAAAAATCTAATCGGCGCGTTCCATCAGCCGCGCGCCATCATCGCAGACGTCGCCACGCTCGCCAGCCTGCCCGAGCGCGAATTTCGCGAAGGCTTTGCAGAGGTCATCAAGTACGGCGCGATTATGGACGCCGCGATGCTGGCGGACCTCGAACGCGATCTTGACCTTATCGCCACCCGCGACCCGACGATCCTGGCCTCCGTCATCACCCGCTCGCTCAAACACAAGGCCGCGATCGTCGCCGCCGATGAACGCGAGGGCGGCCTGCGCAAGATCCTGAACTTCGGTCATACCCTCGGCCACGCTCTGGAAGCCAGCGCCGGCTACGGGCGCTACCTTCACGGAGAGGCGGTCGCGATCGGGATGGCCGCCGCGGCTCTGCTGTCGGAGAAATATTCCGGCTTGAGCGCGGCTGAGACCGCGCGCCTTGCGCGCCTGATCGAGCGCATGGGATTGCCGGCCGCGATGCCGCCGGGGACGCGCGATGACCCGGCGTTTGCGGGCGCGATGCGGCTGGACAAGAAGCGCGCGGATGGCGGGATCGAATTCGTGCTGCTCGACCGGCTCGGCCACGCTTTGACACGCAAGCTGGACTTCGGTCAAATCGCCGCCGCGCTCGCCTGACTGCGCCTATCCACATCGCGACGCCTGAAGACGCGCGCACTTGTGGATAGACGATCCGCGCCGCGCTTGCCAAACGTTATCGAAATGTATGAATATCCTACCAGCGGTGATCGTCAAACGAATGAAGCATTGCGCGTAATGCGCCGATAACGCGCGTTGCTGGTCACCGGACGGCGGTGGCATGCGGCTCTCGGGCGAGCATCATCTCTTTACCAGTGCCACGGATAGTGGATTAATGATCTTGTCAGCTCTGGTGTTCGTGCCGGAATCCGGCTATTGCCCAAAGAGTGATTGCTGACCGGCACACGGCCTGAGAGGCGCTGTAAATGACCAGCTACCTCCGTCTGGACAGCAGGAAACAAAACAAACGGCGCCGAGGTGAGTCATGGATCGAATTGAAGTGATGAGAAGCAGGGTGCTCACCGTCCAAGAGGTCTCGAGCTACCTGCGCGTGCATCCGTCGACCATTTACCGGATGCTCAAGAAGAACCAGCTCCCCGCCTTCCGGGTGGGAAGCGACTGGCGTTTCACGGTCGAGGCGATCGACCAGTGGCGCGAGAAGGCCGAGTCGGGCGCGATAGGCGAACCCGCGATGCTTGCGATGGCTGAACCGCGCAAGTAATCCCACGCATCCTGAAGTTCAGAAACCCCGCGCCGCCGCTTAACTGAAGTAGCGGCGCGGGTTCTCCACCAGCATCGCACGAATCTTTTCCTCGCCCACGCCGGCCTTCCTGAGGGACGGCACTATATTCTTGAGCACGTGGGTCGGCTTCCAGTTCTCGACCAGCTTCGCGGTCTCGGGTGGAAGATCGAGTCCGCGGCCCAGCCAGCACGCCACAGTGTCGTGCGAGAGCACGAGCTGCTTTTCGTAGCCGACTCCCAAAAGGCCGATCAGCGCGGCTAGACGAAGCTTGTCGGGATGCAGAAATTCCAGGCCGAAGCGGTCGAAGCCGAGGATACATCCGCGCTCGAGCATCGCTGCATGGTACCCCAGGTCGGCCGAGCCGCAGCTATGGCCGATAACGACGTGAGCCAGATCGACGCCCTCGGAGGCGAAGATTTCGAGCTGCTCACGCCCCATTGTGCCGTCTTCGGTATGGGTCGTGATGGGAGCGCCGGTGCGCAGATGGGCGCGGCCCGCGGCGCGCAGGCACAATTCCTCGTACTTCGTCACCTGGCCCTTGCCGGTTGCGCACTTGATTATGCCCGCTTTGATACCGGTGCCGCCGACGCCCTTGGTGATTTCCTGCGCATAGACCTCGGCTATCTGATCGATCGATCGCTGCTTGAAATACGGAGTATTGCCGAGATCTTCCTTGTACAGCCCGGTCGCGCAGACGATGTTGATGCCGGAGGCAGACGCGACCTCGGCCATGAAGCTCACGTCGCGTCCGATATCCATCGGACACGGATCGACGAAAGTCGAAACTCCCAGGTCTTTGAGCTCCTTGAGCCGCTCGACGCAGGTCTTGAGCGCCGCCTTGCGCTCGAACTTCGGCGCCGCGCAATCAAGCTCCCATCCCGCCCATCCGATCATCAGATGCTCGTGCATCAGGGTGGTGCCGAGCTGTTCGGGGGTCACGCTGCCGGTGACGGTATTGATGCTTTTCATCGCGGCGCTCCTGGTGTCCGCGCGATGGTTCGCGGCGCGGGCACGAGCCCCACGTTAGGCCGATATACCGCTGATCGTCAAATAAAAGCGGGGCGTTCAGGAGGCAGTGTCGCGGCGGAAGATCGAGGTGATCAGGATAAGCGCGACGCCGATTGTGATCGCGCTGTCGGCGACATTGAAAATCGGATAATTCCAGCCGTAGTAGTGCACCCGGATGAAGTCGATAACTTCGGCGCGTATCCCGCGATCAATCACGTTGCCCGCAGCGCCCGCGATGATCAGCGCGAACGCAATCGAGTTGAAATCCACCCGCTCGCTGCGCGCGAGCAGAACCGTCAGCACCACGATCGCGCCGAGATTCATCCCGACCAGAAACGCGAGGCGAAACCACGGCGGCAGCCCGGTGAACATGCTGAACGCGGCGCCGGGATTGAGCGTGTAGGTGAGAGCCAGGAAATGCGGGACGATTGCGATACTCTGATAGAGCGCCATGCGCGAGCGCACCATCAGCTTGGTCACCTGATCGAGCACGATCACCGGCAGCGTGATCAGGCACATCAGGCGCAATATCGGACTGCGGCGCGTGGGCGCGGCGGAAGGTTCGGAAGCCGCCACGGCGGCATCGTTGCTCACGGCCTCACTCATGATTTCATTCTCTGACCACGCCGCGGCAGCGGGGGCACAACTCGGGATCGGCGCCGTCGTCGAAGTAGCACCAGCATCGATGGCACTTCACGCCCGGCGCGCGCCGCCCGGTGAGAGCAGCCGCCGATGACACGCGGGCGAAAAAGCCGTCGCTCGAAAAAACCTCGTCGCGGCCCGCGGCCTCGCGCTTGAGCGCTCCTGCTTCTTCGGCGTTGAGCGCCACGACCTCGGACACGATGAACAATTCCTTGAGCGCTGCCGGATCGGCGGCGAGTCCGGATTCAATCGCGACCGCGGCTTCGAGCGGGGCGCCGATCGTGCCCGCCTTGCGCATCGCTTCGAGGAGTTTCAGCGCGTCATCGCGGACCGCGAGCAGCCGCTCCCATTTCGCACTGAGCGAGGAATCGGTCCATTCGGGATGCGCGGGCTGGAGTTCGAGCAGATGCACGCTCGCGGCGGTTTTGCCGGGGACGTAGGAATAGATTTCGTCGGCGGTGTAGGGGATGAGCGGTGCGAGCATCCGCACCAGCGCGTCGAGGATCTGATACAAGCTGGTCTGCGCCGAGCGGCGGCTCACAGAGGCATTCGCGTCGCAATAGAGCCGGTCGCGCGCGACATCGATATACAGCGAACTCAGATCGACCACGATAAAGTTCGACAGCGCCGAGTACGCGGCCTGAAAGTCGAAGTTGTCGAACGCGCGGCGCACGACGGTCTTGAGCGCTTCGAGCCGGGCCAGGATGAAGCGATCGAATTCGAGCAGCGCCGGGTACGCGACCGCGTCGCGCGCCGGATCGAAATCGAACAGATTGCCGAGCAGGAACCGGCAGGTGTTGCGGACCTTGCGGTACGATTCCGCGACCGCGCTGAAGATCGTCGGCCCGAGCGCGATTTCCGTCGTGTAGTCGAGCGACGCATAGACCAGCCGAATCACGTCGGCGCCGAGGCGGTTTGCGACCTCGTGCGCGTCTTCGGTGTTGCCGAGCGACTTCGACATCTTGCGCCCGCGCTCGTCCACCGTAAGCCCGTGGCTGATAACGGCGCGAAAGGGCGCCGCGCCGCGCTCGGCCAGCGCGCAGGTCAGCGACGACCCGAACCATCCGCGCGCCTGCTCGACCGCCTCAAGGTAAGCGTCGGCCGGCCACGTAAGCTCGGGACGAATCGCGAGCACGGCGGCCTGCGAGCATCCCGAATCGAACCACACGTCGAGCACGTCTTCCTCTTTGGTGAACGACGCGCCGGAGCATTTCAGGCACTTCAGTCCAGCGGGAGCGAAGTCGGCGGCCGGCCGCTCGAACCATGCGTCGGAGCTTTCTTTGGCGAAGATCGCTTCGGCAAGTTTCATCACCGCGGAGTCGAGCGTCACGTTGCCGCATCCCGCGCAGCGCAGCGCCGGAATCGGCACGCCCCACGCGCGCTGGCGCGACAGGTTCCAGTCCGGACGGGTCTCGGTCATGTTGCGGATCCGGTCCCGCGACCATCCGGGAACCCAGTTGACGCCGTCGATCGCCGCGACAACTTTGCCGCGCAGCCCGTCGTGATCGATCCGCAAAAACCATTGCTCGGTCGCGCGGAAGATGAGCGGCTTGTGGCATCGCCAGCAATGCGGATAGCTATGCGCGATCGTATGCGCCGCAAGCAGCGCGCCGGTCTCGCGCAGCCGCGCGACGATCGCGTCATTGGCGGCAAACACGTTGCGACCCGCCCACTCACCGCCCTCGGCGGTGAACACGCCCGCGCTATCCACGGGAGTGAACGGCTCAAGTCCGTACTTCGCGCCGGTCACGAAATCTTCGTAGCCGTGGCCGGGCGCGGTATGCACCAGACCGGTGCCGGTATCGGCGGTGACGTGTTCGCCGTACATCAGCTTTACGTCGCGCTCGAGGAACGGATGGCGGAAAATATCTTTGCCGTCTAGCACGTGAATCGCGCCGCGCTCGAGCGCGATAGTCTTTTCCACCGCCAGCCCGCCGTCGGTCGCGATCGCCTGCGCGACCGCCTCGGCCAGGCGCGCGGCCACGATGAAATATCGCGCGCCGGCTTTAAGCGCCACGTAATCAAACGTCTCGTTGAGGCAGATTCCTAGATTTGCGGGGATCGTCCACGGGGTCGTCGTCCAGATGACGGCGAACAGATTCCCCGCTGCGTGTGCGGCCGCGAGCTCGGCGCGATCCGCCGCGTCGGCCGCGAGTGCCTCGGCGTCACCCGCGTTGCGATTGAGCGCGAAGGCGACATAGATCGCCGGCGACTTGTGATTGCCGTATTCGACTTCGGCCTCCGCCAATCCCGTCCGGCAATCGAAGCACCAATGCACAGGGCGCAGGCCGCGATAGACGTAGCCGCGCTCGACCAGGTTGCGCAGCACGCCAATCTCGGCGGCGTCGTACTCGGGCGCCATCGTCAGATACGGATTGAACCAGTCGCCGATACATCCGAGCCGCCGGTAGTCGCCGCGCTGCAAGTCGATCCACTTCTCGGCCTCGGCGCGGCATCGCTTGCGCAACTCGAGCTTGGACATCGTGCGCGCCTGCGCGCCGAGTTCGCGCGAGACTTTGTGCTCGATCGGCATCCCGTGGCAGTCCCATCCGGGCACGAACGGCGTCCTATTGCCCATCATCGAGCGCGAGCGCACGACGAAATCCTTGAGAATCTTGTTGAGCGCGGTGCCCAGATGCGCCCGGCCGTTGGCGTACGGCGGTCCGTCGTGGAGCACCCACGCGGGGCAATCCTTGCGCGTTTCGAGCAGGCGCGCGTAGAGGTCCATCTCATCCCAGCGCTTCAGAAGGTCCGGCTCGCGCTTGGGCAGGTTCGCCTTCATCGGAAAGTCGGTCTTGGGCAGCGCAAGGGTGGATTTGTAGTCAGTCTCTGGCACGGTCGGATGGTGCGGACGCGGATGCCGCGCTCGCTGTGGTCTCCTTATCAGTGTCTGCGATGATGCGTCTTTCGCCTTAGATTATCTGACCCGCCAAAGACGCGCGAGAGCGTGGTGGTGGGTCAGTCCGATGGCCCGACGGGTCATCTTCAGGCCGTCAATCGTATTCTACTGCCACCGTGCGATCCGCGGCGGTCACTCCTCGCGCGCGGCTTGGTGGCGCCGGCCTAAGCCGGTGCAGGATCACAGGCTAAAGCCGCTGCCACGGGGAATCCGGAGTGCGAATAGCGCTCGGCCGGTCCGTCGCCTCGTTCAGGGCGCGCACGCGCAGCAATTCCAGGATTCCTCGCGCGCGGCGGCCACGCATGCGGGAATGAAACCAAACGCTAACGATCGAAAAAATCACAAACTCTCACGGCGGCGTGACGCCGCGTCACGCACCTGCCGCGGCGCTCCGATGGGCCAGTCTTGAACGCACCTCCACAAACCACCGGATTGCGGCGCGGCGGGCAATGCGGTATTATTCACGCTAACGTAATACTATAAGGCAGCGTAAGGATGTATGCCACGTCCGAAGCATCGCGCCAGCCGTCCCATCGCCAGCAGCCGGCTGACCAGTAAGAGCCAAGCCACCGTTCCGGCTCCGGTACGCAAGAAGCTGAATCTCAGGCCGGGGGATACGGTGATATTCGAGGAATCGGAGGCCGGCGCTGTCCGCATCCGCAAGGCCGAGAATCTCGAACTCGAGTTTCTTTCCGCGCTGGAAGGAACGCTGTCCGAGTGGGATTCGAAGAACGACGACCGGGCATACGGTGACCTGTAAGCCGTACGACGTGGTGGTCGTGCCTTTTCCCTTCACCGACCGCCGTGCGAGCAAGCGGCGGCCGGCGCTGGCGCTTTCCTGTGAGGCGTTCAGCGCGGGCAGCGCCCACACGGTCCTGGCGATGATCACCAGCGCCGCGAATCCTCCGTGGCCGATGGACGTGCCAATCGATTCCGCGGCCGCGGGGCTGCGCGCTCCCTCAAAGGTTAGATTGAAGCTCTTCACGCTGGATAACCGGCTCATCCTGCGCAGGGCGGGCACGTTATCGGAGCCCGACCGGCGCGCGATAGCGACAGCCGTGCAAAACTTGTTCAAGGCATAGTGACCAGCTTGCGTTCCCATCCCGCGCCCGTTTGAATAACTCCGCCGGGCTTCGTATGATCAGCAACTCAGGAGCATCGTCAAGATGTCGCTTAGAAAAGTCACCTACTTCGACAAACCCGGAGAGGCCGAAATTTCCGTCGATGAAGACGGGCAGGCCAAACCCTGCGTGCTCGGCGTACGATGGGTTAATCCCGACACTTTCGAGACGATCCGCGTCATCGGCGGCCGACGCACCGGACGCCACAACGAAGTCCTGCAGGAAATCGCGCCAACCCTCGATGTAAGCCCGTTCGCCATCGAGCGGCTGGGCGCGGCGCCGCGCAAGCTCGGCAAGTGAATCCGCCCGGCGCGCTCGAGGGCCTGCGCGTTCTCGATCTGACCGACCATCGCGCCCAACTCTGCGCGCGCCTGTTCGCCGACCTTGGCGCCGACGTGATCAAGGTCGAGCCGCCGGGCGGAGATCCGGCGCGCCGGATCGGACCGTTCGCCGGCGACACACCGCATCCCGACCGCTCGCTGTTCTTCTGGTTCTACAATCTGAACAAGCGCTCACTGACGCTCGATGTCCATCATCAGGGCGGCGCCGAGTTGCTGCGCCGGCTCGCGCGTTCGGCGGATATCGTCATCGAAAACTTCGCCCCCGGCACGATGGCGCGGCTCGGGCTCGGCTTCGAGGATTTACGGCACGAGAATCCCGCGCTCATCCTGCTCTCGATTGCGCCGTTCGGGCAGACCGGTCCGTATCGGGATTTCAAGGCCGACGACACCGTGCTTTCCGCGATGTCCGGGATGCTCTACGTCAACGGATCTCCCGGCCAGCCGCCCGTGCGTCCTCTCGGCTTGCAGGCCTATCATTGCGGCGCGCATTACGGCGCGATCGCCGCGCTCTGCGCGCTGTTCGCCCGCGACCATAGCGGCGAGGGCGCGTGGATCGACCTCTCGATGCAGGAGGCGACGGCATCCGCGGTCGAGCACGTGGCGGGCAGCTACTTCGAAAACAAGATCGCCGAGCCGCGCCGCGGCACCCTGCATTGGAGCCGCTTCTTTCGGGTCGCGCGATGCCGCGACGGTTACATCATGCACTGCACCCTCGGCGACTGGACCTCGCTTATCGAATGGGTCAAGGCCGACGGCAAAGCGCAGGACCTGGACGACCCCGCCTACGACCAGGTGATGCATCGCTACCTGATGGCGGAGCATCTGTTCGACGTGCTCGACGATTGGGTCGCCGGCTATCCGCGCGACGAACTGCTCGAGCGCGCGCAGCTTCTGCGCCAGCCCTACGCGATCGTGCGCAAGCCCGAGGCGCTGTTCGACGATGAACAGCTCGCGGCGCGCGGCTTCTTCGTCGAGGTCGAGCATCCCGAACTCGGGCGCAGCTTCCGCTATCCCGGCGCTCCGTACGTGATGAACGGCACGCCTTGGCGGGTGTATCGGCGTCCGCCGCTGGTCGGAGAGCATTCGGGCGAGATCTTGCGCGACGAGCTGGGACTCGAATCGGGCGAACTCGCGGCGCTTGCGGCAGAAGGAGTTATCTGACGATGGCGCGCCTGCCGCTCGAGGGAATTCGCGTGCTCGATTTCACCTGGGTCGTCGCCGGTCCGGTCGCGACGCGGATTCTGGCCGACCACGGCGCGCAGGTCATCAAGATCGAGCGCAAGAATCCGCCGCCGCTCGGCAACCGCAAGCTCGGCCTGCAGTGCGATCTGCATCGCGGCAAGCTCTCGGCCGCGATCAATATGGGAAATCCGCGCGGCGTCGACCTGGCGCGCCAGCTCGCCGCCAAATCCGATCTCGTGATCGATAATTTCTCGGCGCGCGTGATGCGCGGATGGGGTATGGATTACGCGAGCCTGCAAAAAATCAAACCCGACATCATTTGCATCAGCATGTCGGGCCTCGGGCACACCGGCCCGCGTTCGAGCTACGTCAGCTACGGCCCCACACTTCAGGCGCTTTCAGGATTTACGCTCCTGATGGCGGAGCCCGACGGCACACCGGCCGGCTACGGATATTCGTATGCCGACATGTGCGGCGGATACGCCGGGGCGCTGGCGGCGCTTGCGGCGCTGTGGAATCGCAAGCGCACCGGACGCGGCCAGTTCGTCGATCTCTCGCAGTTCGAGGCGGTCACCGCCGTGATCGGTCCGGCGCTGCTCGATATCTCCGTCAACGGCCGCGAGCAAAAACCCTTCGGCTACGATTCGCAGGAAGCGCCCGCCGCGCCACACGGGGTTTACCGATGCCGCCCGCGCGGCGGCGCCGATTCCGACCCCGGCGAGATCGCGGACGACCGCTGGGTCGCGATTTCGGTGCATACGCAGGCTGAATGGGAGCGCTTCACCGCCGCACTCGGCTCGCCGCAATGGACGACCGACGCGAAATTCCGCACGCTCTACCTGCGCATCCGCAATCGCGCCGAGCTGGACGCGCAGATCTCGCGATGGACCGCCGAGCGATCGCCCGAAGAGGTGATGACGACGCTGCAAGACGCGCGCGTGGCGGCCGGCGTGGTCGAAAACGGAATCGATCTCTGCGCGCGCGATCCGCAGCTTCAAGCGCGCGGCTTCTGGCCGACCGTCGTCACCTCGGCCGGCGCGGCTACCCAAGTGACCGGAATTCCATTTCGCACCTCGAACGGCTCCGGCATCGTGCGCTCAGTCGGCCCCGATGTCGGCGAGAATGGCGACTACGTTCTCGGCGATATTCTGGGACTCGGCCGCGCCGAGCGCGACGAGTTGATCGCGGCCGGCGCCGTGTGGGCGTGAAGTACATTCTGAAGGCCGCGCATTGTTACGCGGGCGCGCAGATGCGCTCTTCCAGGCTCGGGGCAAGACCGCGAAAATGGCCGACGTTGAACGTGTAAATGCGATCGAAGTTCCGCTTCCGCGCACAGCGCAACAATAGCGCGTCGTAAATCACTCCACCCTTCAACCCCATCTCGGCGACTTCTTTTACCACTTCCCGATACTCTTTTGCCCCGAGCGACAGCGGATGCAGATGCGCGAGGAAGTTCTCCTCGATGATTCGCAAGGCTTCGCTCGGATGGATCGCCGGCAGAATCGGCAGCCGAGTAAGCACCGCATAGGTTTCGGCTATACTATGAACGGCGAGAAACCCCGAATGTCTTCCGCCGAACGATTCTCTGAGCGCTCTTGCCGCCTGGGGATGATGCGGATGATGGCGCACGGCTGCGGCAACTAAAACGGACGTATCGAAAAAGAGTTCCATTTCTTCACGAGTCCAGAATTGCCCGGTGCCGCTCTTGACGCACCTCTTCGATAACCCGCTGCCAATCCAGATGTTCCGGCGGCTCGCCTTGATGCACGAGCAGACCCTTGTCCCGAACCAACGCGGGGCCCGCCGACGCGACCTTCAAGACCAATCCACCAGCGCCTTCGTGCGCTTCCACGCTGACACCTGGCGCAAACCCATACCTCTCGCGCAACGCCTTGGGAATTACGATGCGCCCGGCCTTGTCGATCCTCAACTGGGTGCCATTTTCCATGGTTGATACCATAGCAAATGCCATCGCAAGTACACACGGTAGGTTCGGCAATCGCCGCGCCGAGCGCGACGAGCTGATCGAGGCGGGCGCCGTGTGGGCTTGAGCCGGGGCGATCATCTGGCGAAGTTTCGCCACATACGCTTCGCGCAAATCGCTGCGATGCGCTAAAGTTCCCTGCCGTAGCGATTTGCGCGCAATGGGGGGCTTCGGTTGTTAGCCAGCGTAATCTCGAGCGCACTTGCGGGTGTCGATGCGTACCCGGTCGAGGTCGAGATCGACATCTCGGGCGGGATGCCGGCGCTCAAGATGGTTGGGCTGCCGGAGAAATCCGTGCTCGAAGCGCTCGATCGAATCAAGTCCGCCCTGCGCAACTCAGGCTACGATTTCCCGGGCCGCAAGATCACGATCAATCTGGCCCCGGCCGATACCCGCAAGGAAGGCTCCGCTTTCGATCTGCCGCTGGCGATCGCGCTCTTGGGCGCGAACGGACAGATTCGCGATCGCGAGCGGATGCGCCGCTACCTGGTGCTCGGCGAGCTTGCACTCGACGGACGGGTCAAGGGGATCAAGGGCGCCCTGCCCTCGGCCCTGTTGGCGCGCACGCGGAAATTCGAGGGCGCGGTGCTGCCGGCGGAAAACGCGCGCGAGGCGGCGGTGGTCGGAGACGCGACTCCGATTATCGGCGTGAGCAATCTGCGCGAGGCGATCGAGTTTTTTGACGGCAGCCGCACGATCGAGCCCGCCGCCGCGAACCTTGACGAACTGTTCTTGAACGCCGCGAAATACGACGTCGATTTCAGCGAGGTGAAAGGCCAGGAGCAGGCCAAGCGCGCGCTCGAAGTCGCCGCCGCCGGCGGCCATAACGTGCTGATGATCGGTCCGCCCGGCTCGGGCAAGACGATGCTGGCCAAGCGCCTGCCGACCGTGCTGCCCGCGATGAGCTTCGAGGAGGCAATCGAAACCACCAAGGTCCACAGCGTGATGGGGCTGCTCGATGGGCAGGCGCTGATCGCGACGCGGCCGTTTCGCTCACCGCATCATACGATCTCCGACGCGGGCCTTATCGGCGGCGGGCCGATTCCTCGCCCTGGCGAGGTCAGCCTTGCGCACTGCGGCGTGCTGTTCCTCGATGAGCTGCCCGAGTTCCGCAAGAACGTGCTCGAGGTGCTGCGCCAGCCGCTCGAGGATTCCAGGATTACGATCTCGCGCGTGATGGGGACGCTGACCTTTCCCGCAAACGTGATGCTGATCGCGGCGATGAATCCGTGCCCCTGCGGCTTCTACACCGACCCGCAGCACGAATGCTCATGCTCGCCGCTCGATATCCAGCGTTATCGCTCGCGAATCTCGGGCCCGCTGCTCGACCGGATCGATATCCATATCGAAGTACCCGCGGTGAAGTACAAGGACTTGACCGACAAGCACGCCGGCGAGTCCTCGAGCGCGATTCGCGATCGCGTCAACCGTGCGCGGGCGCATCAACTCGCCCGCTTCGCCGGGATGGCGATCTACAGCAACTCACAGATGGGTGCGCGCGAGCTGCATCAACATTGCACGGTCGAAAGCGCGGGGGAAAAGCTGCTCGAACTCGCGATCAACCGGCTCGGGCTCTCGGCCCGCGCGTACACGCGAATTCTCAAGGTCGCGCGCACTATCGCCGACCTTGACGACGCCCCGGCAATCGCGGCGCATCACGTCAGCGAAGCGATCCAGTACCGCTCGCTCGATCGCGCCCCGCTGTAGTATCGCCCGCCGGATACCGCAGGCGGGGGCTATTGCGTTTCGCCAGTTATCGGCGTATCTGAATTTCCAGATAAGGATTGTTAATGCTCGATTACCCCGAGCGCGGCGAGTGTGCCGCGTTCGATGGGAGGTCACCGATGAGCAGCATGGCCAAGATGGCGGTTTTCGTCGTATTGGGGTCGGCTCTCACTGTCGGAGCCCTGATGATCGCGAGCTACCTGTCCACCGCAGCCGGCTGATCGCCCGCAGCGAGAGCATCTTCCTCCGGATTCCACTTCTTCCTGAGCCTGGCTCGCAAATAAACCTCTTAGCGGTATCAAAAACCGCAGGGGAGGGGTTTGCGCCGCGATCGGCATTTCGCGCGATCGCCGAATCGATCCAGCACCGTGCTTGCGTGGGTTGGCGCCCGCAGGTCTCGATAACGGTTGACGGCAATATCGCTTGTGTTCGAGAATCAAGAACGGACAGAGCTGAACACGTGGAATGACGCCCTATGGCGATCCAGTGTCCTGTTCTGGAAGTGTGTGGAAGAAAAATCGTTGCAAAATGCGCGACATTGCTCAGCTTTTTGCCAGAACCTATGCTGCTAATTTCTAAAACCGGATCGTAGGGAAGTTTGTCAATGACTAGCGGGGCCAAGTTGGTAATCCTGGTCGTGCTGAGCATAGCTCTCACGGGCGCGGTCCTCGCGATTGAAATCTACCGCTTTCCAGCATATGCGGCTCACCGGCCGCTGCCGCATCCTTGCTGTGCGTTGCTTGAATGAACGGTCTTCTCTGTGGTTCCCTTGGTGACGCGGCTATCCAACGCGACTGATGATCGCGCGTCCTGCGGGCATAATCTGGCGATGCGCCAGAGCGTATGATCGCACGCTTGCGGCGCGAATTCAGTCGCCCGGAGCATCAATCGTGTCCGACCGTTCACCGCTGCGCGCGCTCACCGAGATCAATCAAATCATCCGCGAAAATCGCGTCGCCGATTACACCACGCCGAACCTGGCGCTCGGGATGCGCCCGCTCGCGTTCGGCCCCGGAAGCTCGAGCTGGGACTGGCTCACGCATCCGCCGCAGGTTCGCAATCCTTTCGGCAGCATCAGCGGCGGATATATCGGAATCTTTGTCGATGAAATGCTCTCGACCGCGATCGGCTCGGTGCTCGAAGCGGGCGAATTCGCCGTCACCGCCGAGATCAAGCTCTCCTATCTGCGCGTCCTGATGCCCGGCGCGATAACCGGCGCCGCGCGCGTGGTCCGGCGCACGCGGGCGCTCGCGTTCCTCGAAGCGACCGTGTGCGCGGCGAGCGGAGAGATCGCCGCGACCGCGTCTTCGACCTGGGCGATCTCGCGTTCCTGATCCGGCGCGCTGCGCTGGGTTGTCGGGAGGGCGGGTACGATTTTGCGCACGACCGGCGGCGGCACTTGCTCGCGCCGCTCGGGTCGCGTCGCGCAAATAGAGTTGGACTGACGCGACCGATAATGACCCAGCGGCCAAATCTTATTTGCGTGACTCAACATCGTCTTGTCCAGGCGGCGCGGGTAGCTTGAACGATCCGTCGGCGGAGCATCGGAACTCGAGTGCCTGCGTCACCGCATCGAGATTGAGTTCGCCGTAGAGATGCGGGAACAGTCCTGCGCGAGGTTCGGCGGGCGGCGAACCGGCTGGCGGCGCGGCGCCTTCATAGCGCAACGGCGCCGCAAGCTTGTGCTCATCGATGCAGAGCAGGAGCAGATCGCGCTGGCCGAGAAAAAACTTATTGGCGGTCGCGACGGCCTGCGCGAGCGTCGAGCAGTGAATGAAGCCGTCGTGAGTGAACCCGGCCGGGCGGTACGCGCCGCGCGCCTGCGCCCGGTTCCAGTCGTCGCGGGTGGCGATATGCAGAATCAATTACGCGCGCCTAATGGCAGGCGCATCCGCCGCCGCAGCATCCACCACCGCCCGTGAAGCGGCCTGCCGTGCCGCTTTTCGCAATCGCTTCGGCGCCGGCCGCCGCGGAGCCGGCGCTCGAACCATGCGCGGCGAAGGTGGACATCTCGCGCACGAGCTTCGCGCCGCCGCATCGCGGACACTTCGCTCCGTCATTGCCGTGGCCCGGCCGCGCGAAGATCTCGAAGGAGCGGTCGCACTCGGCGCAGTGATATTCGTAGATTGGCATGCTGCTTAATCCTCGACCGGCTGCGCGTACTCGACCAGCACGCCGCGGGTGGCCTTCGGATGCAGGAAGCAGATCATCCCGGCAAGGCCGGCGCGCGGCTTCTGATCGATCAACTGAAGTCCCATCGCCTTCGCGCCTTCAAGCTCGCGGGCGACATCGTCGGTCTCGAAGCACACGTGATGCAGTCCACCGCCGCGGCGCGCCAGGAACTTGCCGACCCCGCCTTCGGGGTTGATCGGTTCGAGCAACTCGATCTCGCTTTCACCGACCTTGAGCAACGCGGCGCGCACGCCCTGATCCTCGATCGTCGCGCCCTTGGTGTAGTGCAGCCCGAGCGTGTCGCGCCAGAAGCGGAGTCCCGCTTCCAGGTTCGGCACGACCACGCCCACATGATGAATCCGCTTGAGCATCCCTGGCCGTCCGTGGCGCTTACCGCTTCAGGCAGATTTTCTTCTGCAACGCGTCCCACTGCGTGAGCATCTCATTCGACCCGAGCGTTGGATGTTCGGCGCGAGTCGAGGCGAGTTTGCTGCACGCGCCCGTGATATTGCCCTGCTTGGCATAAATAACCGCGATCTGGTATTTCGCCTCGTACCACAGCGGATCCGATTCCGCGGCGGTGCTTTCGACGTTGGTCCACAGCGTGACCGCGTCTTTGAGATCACCCTTGGCCTGCGCGATTCGCGCCAGACCGGCGTTGGCGTCGGGCGAAGCGGCGTCGGCCTTCACGACCTGGTCGAAGATGGTCTTGGCCTTATCGACGTCGTTCTGCGCGATATAGGCTTGGCCGAGAATCGAGAGCGTACCGGTCAGGTTCTTGGCCGGAGTTTTGCCCGCGAGAACCTGACCCTCGAAGTAATCGTAAGCGGTCTGGGTCAGCTTGGCGTTGGCGATGTACCCCTTCTGATTTCCCTTGGCCTGCGCGTCCTGGGCCGCGTGCCAGAAGTCCAATCCGAGTTCCTTGATGAAGTCGGTATTGGTCGTGGCGCCCTTCTTGTTGTATGCGGCCACTACCGCCTGCACGTCGCGCTGCACATCGTCGTAGCGGCCGAGCTGGTCGAGCGCCGTGATACGCCATTCCTGCACGTCGCTGAACTTATCGCTCATCGAAGGATACTGTGCCTCGTAGCCGTCGAGCAGGGAGGCAATCTCCTTGGGATCGCTACCCTTCTGGCCCTGCAGCAGGCCGGCCAACATGTAGATCGCGCGGCCCCTGGTGTCATGGATGAATTTCTTTTGCGCAGGGCTGCCGGCCACGCGTTCGGCCGCGGGCTCCATCTGGATGGTGTCGCGCAAATCCTTGATGGTCTGCGTACGGAGTTGATCCATGTTGACCGGCGGAGCGTTCTTGTTATTGCCGGCCGTCGCCAGTGCCTGATAATCGCACTCGGCGGAATTGTACTTGGCGGTGAAGCTGTACTCGTTCGAGCCGCTCACCTGCTGGTACATCTTGGCGGCATCAAGGAAGTTGCCCTGCCGCTGCAAACGCTCGGCCAGGCGGAAGCGCATCTCGGGTGCATACTGGCCGTTGCCGTACTTGGAAATGTAATCGGTCGCGGCCTTGACCCACTGGTCTTCGAGCTGGGTGTTTTTCATCCCGCTCGATTCCCACTGGCCGCGCGGGAGTTTGTATTTCATGTACGCGGCCCACTGCGCGTCAGCTCCGCCGGCGCGTTCAACGTCGGTCAGCAATTGCTCGACCTGGTCGTAGCGCTTTTCGTTGTAGAAGATGTCGGCGGCGTAGCGATAGCCCTTGGCGTACTTGGCGCTGCCCCGGGCCGCATCGACGTAATACTTCGCGGCGCCGGACTGATCCTTGCGCGCGAGCAGCACGTTGGCGCACAGCCATTTCTCGAACGGGTCAGGCGCGGCGCCGAATTCCTGCGCGACATTCTGCGAGTACTTCGAAACCGCCGCGACCGCGACCGCCCATTTTTCCTTGTCGCCCTCGGTGGCCTTGAGCTTCTCGACAATCTGGCTGTGGTAGGCCGCCTTTTTCGCGGGGTCGCGAGTGGCATTTTCGGCGGTGAACAACGCCTGCAATTGCAGCATCTCGCCACCGCCGCTGGCGCCGGTGGTATTGCCCAGGTACTTGGCGGCCTTGTCGGCTTCACCCATCTGCATATAGGTCGTGCCAAGCCCGGTTTTAGCGGGATTGTACTGCTCGGTCTGGGTGCCCCCTTCCATGATCGTCTTGAAGTCGGCGATCGCCTTGTCATACTCGGACTTGTCGAACTTGCCGAGTTCGCGTTCGGCGTAGGCGCGTCCCAGCAGATTTTCGCGCACCAGATTGGGCTCGAAGATTACCAGCGTGCTCTCGGTGAAGCCGTCGATCGCCTCGTTGAGCAGCTTCTTCGACATCGTGGAATCGCTCTGGTAAACCGTGGTCGCGCCCTGGAAGCGCAGCCACGAGAGCGGGTAGAGCGCCTGCAGCGAAAGCTTCTCTGGCTCGGTGTAATCGCACTGGCCACCGTTATCGATCGTCTCGATACAGTCGTCCTTCTTCTTTTTCCACGTGCTGTACATCGAGCTCAGCGCGTCATCGAGCTGATTGTAGGTTGGCCCGAGCGCCGAACGATCGACCTTGCCGCTCGACGCGACCTTGGCGAACTGCGCCTCGAGCCGATCGAGGCTATTGATAACCTCGCCTGCCGTCGTCGGATCGCTGCGGGCGGCGGACAGCTTGCCCTCGACACCCGAGAGCTGGGATTGCACGTCCCCGAGGCTCTGCGCGCGCACTGCGCCCGCGGCAAACACCATCGCGCCGATAACAACCATGGTCACCGACACGCGGTGAAAAATCGAAAGTGACTTCATTATTCTGTATGCCCCACGTGGTCTGGCCCGGAAAAGGCTTGCATTAAATAAGGATAAACCCCATTGATCGTCAAGCGACCTTCAATCTTTGCGTAACCGTGTTCAGATAGGCAAGCGAGTTAATCCTCGCCTCACGCGCGCTTCCAAGCACGGACGACGGCAGCGCCGGGTCGATCAGGACCGCGAACCACCCGAGCGCGCGTGCCGGCTCGAAGTCGTGATGGAGCGAGTCGCCCACGTGCATCGCGTCGGCCGCGGCGATCCCATGACTGGCCAGCGCGGCGTCGAAGATTTCGCGCCGCGGCTTGGCGTACCCCGCTTCCGACGAGATTGTGACCGACTCAAACAGTCCGCTGAACCCAAGCCCTTCGAGCAGCCGGTACAGGCGATAATCGAAATTCGAGATCACGCCCAGCTTGAGCCCCGACTGCCTGAGCCCCGTAAGCGTCGCGATCGCATCGGGATCGGCCTGCCAATTGGCAGGCGCGGCGAAATAGGCGAACAGAGCGTCGAAGAATCGGCCGAAATCAGCGAACTCACCGAGTCCCGCGAAGCTATCCTCGACCACCGCGCGCCACCATCCGCGCTCGAGCCGCCGCAGCTCATCGGCAGGATGTCCCGGACCAAACGCAATCACCGGCGCCGCCGCGAACGCGCGCCGAAACCCCGCGATCACCGCCGCCTCCGGCGCATCAAGGCCATGCGCGCGCGCGATTCTCGCGTAGCTGCGCCCGACCGGTTCGCGCGCCTCGAACAGGGTTCCGGCCGCGTCGAAGAATACCGCCTTCAGCATGATGCCCGAAAGAGACGCGACTACTCTTCCTGCTCAGCGCTCCAGAGCTGAATCAGCACGCCGAAAGCGTCACGCGGCGAAACGTATGCCTCTTTCTCGCCGCGCCAGTTGATCGATTCATCGACGACGCGCACGCCGCCCGCCTTGAGCCGCGCCACGGTGGTGTCGAAGTCGGCGAGCACCAGAGTGATATGATGCATCCCCTCACCGTAGCGATCGATAAATTTCCCGACGAAGTCGTTTTTGCCGCCGCCGGGCGGGCTCTGGATGAACTCGAGCTTGAAGCCCGCGACCTGCATATGCCCGAGCGCGAAGTTTCCGTCATCGACCAGATGCGGCTCGTGATCGATCGAGCTGGGGGTGAAGTACTTCGAGAAGAAGTCGTAGGCTTGAGGGATATCGCGGACCGCGAGCGAGACGTGATCGAACGCCGCGCGTCCGTCGCTCGGCGGCTTATGCTTGTGCTCAGCCTCGAAGTCCGGAACCTGCCAGAACTGGATTAGCGCTCCGAACGCGGAGCGCGGCGAGATGAACGCGGTCGCGGAGCCGGACGGATATTTTTGCTCATCGACGACCCGCACGCCTCCGGCGCGCAGTTTTTCGACGATCGGATCGAGATGGTTCACCTCGACCGACAGATGATGCAGCCCCTCGCCGTGGCGCTCGATGAATTTGGTGACGAAGCCGGGCTGGCCGGGCAAATCTTCGATCAACTCGACGACGAAACCGCCCAGGTGAAAATCCTGCCAGGAAAACGCACCGCTTACCTGATCGTCGCGGGTCTTGGGACTGCGCTGCTGGACGGGAAAATAGCGCGTGAAGAATTCGGCCGCGCGGTCGATTGATTTGACCGCGATCGACACGTGGTCGAAACGCATCCGGACCTCTGCTGGCGCAGCCATCGTGAACCGATCTCCTTTCCGGGCACCGGAATCCGCAACCGCGATGCGGCTTTCCGCGCCGATGCGCGTGCCGCGCTTAAGCCGCGCGGCGCAAACTGGCGATTATCACTCCAAGGATTTCGCGGCGCGAACCCGCCGGAAACAGCCATGGGTCGAGCACTCACAAAATCACGTTTCGCGCCCCCCGTCGAGTTCCCCCCGGCATCACGATGGGAGCGGCGCGCGGCAGATTCACTTCCACGCGCGGAGCCGCGGCCGAAATCGCGCCAGCAGCCGGAATGTGCTGCGCCAAACCACCGGCCATCCGTGGTGCATCTTGCTCGCGTAAACTCCGAGCGATTGTCCCGCACGTGAAAGGCGCGGCACGTCAAAGAAACTCGAGCCGGGCGCTCAGCCCCGACTCGCCGCCCGTCACGATGATATAGCCGCCACCCTTGAACGGTCCGGCATTGAAGATGCGCGTCGGGCCGATCGTGTCCTCGCCGGCGGATTCATGGATATGGCCCGAGATGCAGATCTCGGGCTTGACCTCTTCTATAAAGCGGCGCGCCGCCGAACTGCCGACCGGCTTGCCCGACAAAATCCGGTCGCACTTGGTCTCGATCGGCGGCGGATGACAGATCATCAGGAGCGGACGGGTGCCGCGCACCTGCTCGTAGGCGGCCCGCAGCGTCGCGTAAATTTCGTCTTCGGTCAGTTCGGTGGGGGTGTTAAACGGTGTGAAGTTCGAGCCGCCGCATCCAAAGATTCCGATTCCGTCAACGATCCGCCCCTTGCCATGCAGCGCGATTCCCTGCTCTTCCAGGTAGGGAATCGTCTCGCGGCGGTCCAGGTTGCCCGGCAGCGCAAGGATATTGGGGCATACGCCACGGACGTCGTCGAGCACCTTGCGCATCTCGTCGGGGCCGCCGAAATTGGTCAGGTCTCCAGACAGGATCACCAAGTCGCAATCGCGCATCACGGCGCCCATGCGATCGAGGTTGCGCGTCGCCATGTGGATGTCGCCGAACGAGATGATTTTCATCGCACCGCCATCGATCTTCGAGCTTAACGGAGTGCCGATCGCGCGGGTAGTGGCGGCTTGCGCGTGAGCGCACCGCGCGATTCGATTCTCTACCCGCGCGGCCGCCACGCACAAATATGCTCGCAGCGCCGGCTAGCGATGCTACCGGCACACCGCCGTGGCGCGGCAATTCAGCTTGTTGCTGAAATGACTGCCCAGGTATTCGAGGCCCGTGTTCGGGCAATAGGTCAACGCGCCAGGATGGTACCATCCGCCGAGCATCGTCGCGTCGTCGGCCGTTTCCTTCTTGTCGGGCGCGTCGGCCAGCCATTGGCCCTTTTTCTTGACCATGTAGATGGTCAGGCGGGTGGCTTCGTGTTTGGGGACGTCGGAAGAAACCGGCCTGAACATGGTGGCCGAGACGACCGCGTCCTTTTCGGTCGCGCGCAGCACCTTGACGTTTGAATCGTATGCGAGCGTGAGCTTGGGGCCGGTTTGCGCGGGGCGGAGTTGTTCCTTGGTCACCTTCTTTGCGTACTTCTTGACGACCATCGCCTTCACCGTGTCGGCGTCGTCATCGGCGATAGCCTTGAAAATCTTCTGCGCGGCCGCGACCAGCGCGGGGTCGGCTTTGGCCGCCATAGCCGTTTGCGCGCGCGCCATGTGGGGCGCCACCGCTATCAGCAGCGCAATCATGCATGCGGTCGAGACCGCGTAGAGCTTCATCGTCGGCTTCATCCTGTCCTCCGGGTTTCAGCCTAAGTAGCATCCGAAAATCCACCGCCGCAAGGGTTCGTGCGCCACCTGGCCGGGGCGGTCTGGTTCCATCGCGCGCACCCCGCTACATTCGAGGTGCGCGCCGCGCCGCGCTGCACGATGGATTTCCACGTAATCACACTGTTCCCCGAGATGTTCGAGTCGCCCTTTAGGGGCGGGATGATCGGCCGCGCGATCGAGCAGGGGATCATCGCCCTGCAGGTGCATACGCTGCGTCCCTATGGGCTTGGAAAATACAAGCAGATCGATGACGCCCCGTACGGCGGCGGCAGCGGGATGGTTATGCGGCCGGAGCCGCTTGCGGCGGCGATCGACACAGTCGTAGCGGCCCATCCTGGAATCTGGAAAGTCCTGATGACCCCGCAGGGCGAGGTTTTCGATCAGGCGATAGCGCGCGAGTTCTCGACGCGGCCCGGCGCGATCCTGCTGATCGCGGGACGCTACGAAGGAATCGACGAGCGGGTGCGCGCGATGGTCGATCAGGAAATATCAATTGGCGACTACGTGCTCTCGGGCGGCGAGCTGGCCGCGATGGTGGTGATCGAGGCGACCGGGCGTTTGATTGCGGGCGTGCTCGGCAATCCCGAGTCACTAAAAGAGGAATCGTTCGGCGAGCGCACGCTTGAGTATCCACAATACACGCGGCCCGAGGAGTTTCGCGGGATGCGCGTGCCGGAGGTTCTGCTCTCGGGCGATCACGGAAAGATCCGCGCCTGGCGCCAGGCCGAGGCGCGGCGGCGCACCGAGCGGCGGCGTCCCGACCTGCTCGAGCGGCGCAAGTTCTGAGCGTGGCGGATCTCTTTCTCGCGCTGATTCATTATCCGGTCGTCAATCGCAACGGCCAGGTGGTCACCTCGGCGATCACCAGTCTGGACATCCACGATCTCGCGCGCTCGGCGCGCACCTATGGAGTCCGCGCGTTCTTCATCGTGCATCCGATTCCGGAGCAGCGGGAGTTTGCCAAAAGCGTGATCGATCACTGGCGCTTCGACTTCGGCCGCGCCTTCGATTCGCGCCGGCGCGAGGCACTCGAACTGGTGCGGATCGTCGCGACGCTGGACGATGCGTGCGCGGCGGCGCAAGAGACCGCGGGCGTGCGGCCGTTGATCGTGCATACCTCCGCGCGGACCGAACGCGGCGAGTCGTTCGCATCGATGCGCGCGCGGCTCGAGACGCCCGGCGCGCCGCCCGCGCTGCTCATGCTCGGGACCGGATTCGGGATGACGCCCGAGATGGCCGCACGCGCCGATATTCTGCTCGAAGCGATTGCGGGCCCGACCGATTACAACCATCTGTCGGTGCGGGCCGCGGGCGCGATTATTCTCGACCGCTTGCGCGGCCGCTAACTGGCGCCGCCGCCGCGTGTTCAATGGTAAGGACGGCACTTGCCGCGAGCCGCGAAGTAGGCGCATAAATTGGCGCATCGGGGGGGACGCGGGACGTGATCAGGATTTCAGCCGCAAGCGTGGCGCGCGTGATTGGCGCGCTTGCGATCACGGCGATGATCGTGCTCGCGAGCGGATGCGCCGAAAGCGCGATCCGTTCGCCGATAGCAGCGGCGGCTGCGGCCTCCGATCCAACCTTCCAGGTGTTCCAGCACTGCCGCGAACTGGTGTGCACCCAAGCCGACATACCGCGATGCGACTTCTCCGAGGTCGTTGAGAGTGGCGGCACGAATCTCGAGCGCGAGGAATTCCACTGCGCGCGTTCCGGCCAGGGCACCCTGTGCGAAGAGCGGCGTCAGCTTATCGGCGCGGAAGATCAGACGCTAGAAGCTCAAGTGCTGAAATTCGGATGCTCGGGCGATCCGGTTCGGTGCCAAATGTTGGGCGGAGACGCACCGTGGGGCGCCGCACTCGAGCATCGCGAATCGAACCGGCAAGCGCTGACGTGCGGCGGCCCGCGTCCCGCCGGGCCGCCTCCGGCGCCGCATCCAGTTCCGGGCCCCGACACGGTGTAGGGCCGCAAGGCGCGCGTCATCGCCGGCTGATAGCGAAATCTCCGGGTTTCCCCGTGGCACAGGCTTTAGCCTGTGTCTCCCCGCACCGGCTGAAGCCGGCGCCACCAGGAGTGCTTGTTTCGGGCGGGCGGTTTGGATAGGTTTGGGTGCTCGACCCGGAAGACAACTCACATGAATAGCATCATCCAGAAGCTCGAAGATCGAGCCCTGCGCACCGACCTTCCTGAATTCCGCGTGGGAGACATGCTGCGGCTGCAAGTCAAGGTTCGCGAGGGCGAAAAGGAACGCATCCAGTCGTTCGAAGGCGTCGTGATCAAGATGAATCGCGGCGGAAATCGCGCGACCTTCACCGTGCGCAAGGTCTCCTACGGCGTCGGCGTCGAGCGGATTTTCCCGCTGCATTCGCCACGCCTGGAAAAGATTCAGGTGCTCTCGCGCAGCCGCGTGCGCCGCGCCCGGCTCTATTACCTGCGCGGCCGGCAGGGCAAGGCGGCGCGTCTCGACACGCAAGCCTGACGTGGTGCGCGGCTGCTCGGCCGCGTTCAATCGCTTCGGCCGATACCGGTCATCGAACAATTCCGGTCATCGAACGTTTCCTGACATCCGGACGTGCCCGTCGAAGTGCGCGCCTTCGCAGATGGTCAGGCTTTCGGCCTCGATGTTCCCATCGACGCGCGAGTGCGGCCCCAGCACGACCCGCTTCGAGCCGACGATATCGCCGCGCAGTTCGCCCATGATCAGCAGGCGCGGCGCGCGGACTTTGCCCTCGATCGTTCCTTCCTCTGAAATCACCACCAGCTCGGCCGACGAAACCTCTCCGCGGAAGCGGCCCTCAATTCTGACCGGCTCGTGAAACACCAGCCGCCCGGAGACGTTGACGTTGCGCCCGACGGCGACGCGGGTGCGCTCCTCGACCCACGAGGTGCCGGGATCGTTGGGAATCTTCGCGGCCGACGGCGCGGTATCGGGATGTCCGTTGTGCTCGGGAGAAGTCATTTTCCGGTGGCGCGGCGCGCGGCAGGCTCGCCTTGCTTATGGCGCGGGAAATACATGACACGCGACCGCGTGTCCACCGCGTCCGGCTATCAGCGCGGGCTCAGCCACCGTGCATTCATCTTTCGCATAGGGGCAGCGCGGATGAAAGGCGCAGCCCCGCGGAGGATCTACAGGGCTCGGCATCTCGCCGGGCAGCTTGACGCGTTCGGGCCTGCCGGCGGGATCGATGGTCGGGATCGCCGAGAGCAGCGCGCGGGTGTAGGGATGGCGCGGGTTCGCGTAAATCTCCTCGCGCGTCGCAAGTTCGACAATCTTGCCGAGGTACATGATCGCGACGCGGCGGCTGATGTGCTCGACGACGCGCAGATCGTGCGCGATGAACAGGTAGGTGAGCTTGAGCCGCTCCTGCAAGTCTTGCAGCAGGTTGATAATCTGCGCCTGGATCGAAACGTCGAGCGCCGAAACCGGTTCATCCAGCACAATAAAGCGCGGTCCGACCGCGAGCGCGCGCGCGATGCCGACGCGCTGGCGCTGTCCGCCCGAGAATTCGTGCGGGTAGCGGTTCATCGCATCGGCGCCAAGCCCAACCATCTCGAGCAGCTCGGCGATCCGGCGCTCCTTTTCCGCGCCGCGCGCGAGCTTGTGAATCTCGATTCCTTCGCCGACGATCGCGCGCACCTTCATTCGCGGGTTGAGCGACGCGTACGGATCCTGGAAGACGAGCTGCATCTCACGCCGCAGCGCGCGCAGCTCAGCGCGGCCGAGCGAGCGCAGATCGCGCCCGTCGAACCAGACCCGCCCGGCGCTCGGCTCGACCAGCTTCAGGATCAATCTGCCGAGCGTGGATTTTCCCGAGCCCGACTCGCCTACCAGGCCGAGCGTCTCGCCGGGAAAAATTTCGAGGTTGACGCGCGTCACCGCCTTGACCGTCAGCCGCTTGCGCGCAAACAGCGGGTCGCCGCCGGCTGGAAACTCCTTGCTGAGATTTTCGGCGCGGACCAGCGCGGCGCCCGCGGATACGGGCGCGGACGGCTCGGCGCCAGGCGCAAGATCAGACGCGGATACAGGCGACATAATGGTTGGGGGCCTTCGCCTCGAGCGGCGGAATGGATTGCGCGCACTCGGCCACCGCAATCGGGCATCGCGGATGAAACCTGCATCCGGAGGGCGGCCTGAGCGCACTCGGGATCGAGCCGGCAATCGCCTGCAAGCGGCGCTTTTGCGCGCCCGCGATTCCGGGAATCGATTCCAGCAGGCCGCGGGTATACGGGTTGAGCGGATTCTTGAACAGGTCGCGCGACGACGCCTGTTCCATCACGCGCGCCGAATAGAGAATCGTCACGTCGTCAGCGTACTCGGCGACAATCCCGAGATCATGCGTGACCAGAATCACCGCCAGGCCCAGGCGTCCTTGCAGCTCGCGAATCAGGTCGAGAATTTGCGCCTGGATAGTCACGTCGAGCGCGGTGGTCGGCTCGTCCGCCACCAGCACCTTTGGATTGCACGCCAGCGCCATCGCGATCATCACCCGCTGGCGCATGCCGCCCGAAAGCTGATGCGGATAGTCGCCGATTCGGCGCTCCGGGTCGGCGATTCCAACCATCCTGAGCGCCTCGATCGAGCGCTCGCGGGTTTCGCGGCGTCCGGTATGCTGATGCAGCCGCACGGCCTCGCCAACCTGGCTGCCGATCGTGAAGACGGGATTGAGCGAGGTCATCGGCTCCTGAAAAATCATCGCGATCCGCGCGCCGCGAATCGCGCGCATCTCGGGCTCGGGAAGTTTCAGCAAATCTTGGCCCTCGAAAAGAATCTGGCCGCCGGTGATTCGCGCCGTCTCAGGGAGCAGGCGCATGATCGACAGCACGGTCGCGGTCTTGCCTGAGCCCGACTCGCCGACGATGCCCATCAGCTTGCCCGCTTCGACCGAGAAGCTCACGCCGTCAACCGCGCGAACTTCACCCTCACCGGTAAAGAACGAGGTACACAGCGATTTGACTTCGAGCAGCGGCGGCACAGCGGATTTAGGGTAGCATCGCGCGCGCATCCGGGAACAGACGGCACGGCGCGCCGCGTGTGGCCGCATCCATTGGTGGGGCGGGCGGACGAGCCGTCCGCCCCCACTGGCATATTGCTTTTTTCTGTCAGTGGCGGCCGACGGCTCGTCGGCCTGCTGGGCAAGCAGAGGCGATGCGGGAGAGGCGAGCGAGACATCCTCCCGCGTGAGGAACGCTACCCCAGTTTCTTACCTGACGTGTCGTGACCCGCGTCGCCTGCCCTGCTACCAATGACCAGCGATGCTCATTGCGCGTTCGACGGGTCGAGGCGGTCGCGGAGATGGTCGCCGAGGAAATTGAACGACATCACTGTCAGAAAGATGAACACACCCGGAATCAGAATCCACGGATAGCGCGCCAGGCTCTGCACGTCCTCGGCCTGCGCGAGCAGGTTGCCCCACGACGCGGCAGGCTCCTGGATTCCGAGCCCGAGCAGTGACAGCGCGCTCTCACCCAGAATGAAGCCCGGAATCGACAGCGTAGCGGCGACGATCGCATAGCCCAGCACCGACGGAATCACGTGCCGCGTGATAATCCGGAAGCGCGAGCTGCCTAGCGCGCGCGCCGCCTCGACATACGGCCGCGAGCGCACCGAGGCCGCCATCCCGCGGATGATCCGCGCCAGCCCGGCCCAGCCGATGAAGCTCATGATCGCGATAATCATGAAGAACGTCTCGACGGTGCTCATCCCGGCCGGGATGATCGCGGCCAGCGCGAGCAGGAAATAGAACGACGGCAGCGACATCTCGATCTCCGACCAGCGCATGATCAAATTGTCCACCAGCCCGCCCATGTATCCGGACAGCGCGCCGATCGTGATGCCGAGCGAAAAGCTGATCGCGACGCCGATCAGTCCGACCAGCATGCTGACCCGCGAGCCATAAACGATGCGTGAGAACAGATCGCGTCCCAGGCTGTCGCTGCCCATCAGGTAGAAGGGATCTTTGGGCGAGTCGGTGGTGAACAGATGCCCGCGCGACAGCAGATGCACGTAAGTGCGGCGCGCCGGATCGGGCGCATAGTCGCGCTCGAGCGGATCGACCATGCGCATCGGATGCGTGTAGAAAAAGCCGTGCGCCCAGTCCGCCGGCGCGCAGACATGCAGGCGCATCGGCGGACAATCGGGCATCGCGCGATTCTGATAGGTGTCATCGTAGGGCGCGAAAAACGGCGACGCCGCGGCGAGCAGATAAAAGAGCGTCAGGCACAGTGCCGAGGCGCGCACCGTCCACGACGCCAGCCGCCATTCGCGCGCGACCGCGGCGCGGCGAACGGGGAGAGCGGCCGCAGGCTCCGCCATCAACTGCGCGACCGCGCTCACTGCTCCGCCACCGAGGAAAAATCGACCCGCGGATCGACCGCGACCAGCGCCAGATCCGCGAGCAGGTTTCCGGCCAGCAGCAGCACCGTGCCGACCAGCACCGAGCCCATCACCAGGTAGATATCAAGCTGGCGCACGGCGTCCAGCAGCAACAGGCCAAGGCCTTGCAGGTTCATGACCGCTTCGACCAGCGCGGCGCCGCCGAGCAGATCGCCCAGCGAGTAACCCGCCATCGTGACGAACGGATTGAGCGCGTTGCGCAGCACGTGCTTGTAGATCACGACGCGCTCGGACAGGCCCTTGGCGCGCGCGGTGCGCACGAAGTCGGCGTTTTTGATCTCGAGAATCTGCGAGCGCATCAGCCGCATCAGCCCCGCCATCCCGGCCGTGCCGAGCACGAACACCGGCAGAATGAGATGATTGATGCGGTCGGCGATCCGCGACCAGAAGTCCAGCGTCGAGTAGTCCACCGAATAGCTGCCGCCAATCGGGAACCATCCGGTCTGCAACGCGACCCACATCATCAGGAAGGCGAGAAAGAAATTCGGCACCGACATCCCGAAAAACGCCAGGAACGAGAGCACGCGGTCCCAGATCGAGTTCTGGTTGACCGCGACGACGATTCCGATCGGAATCGCGATGACCCACGAAAACAGCATCGCGCATCCCGACAGGATGATCGTGTTGATCGCGCGCGATCCGATGAGCGCGGTGACGTTGACCCGGTAGGCCAGCGAGATCCCGAGGTTCAGATGCAGCACCGCCCACAGCCACTTCAGGTAGCGGACCCATAGCGGCTGATCGAGGCCGAACTGCGCCTCCATCTGCTTGATCACCTGCGGCGAGATGCGCGGGTTGAGTTTCAGCGTCGAGAGAAAATTTCCCGGCACCAGCGACATCACCAGAAACGACAAAAAGGTGATCCCGATGATGAGCGGGATCATGTTGATCAGGCGGCGGATTAGAAAGCGTCCCATGGGTTGAGTCCGGCCGGGCCCGCGCGATCGGGCGCGCGGCATTTCAGTTCGGTTTGAATTCGGTCCATTCGGGATGGTACAGCCCCCAGACCGTCGGCTGGTAGTTCTCGAGCGAATTTTTCCACGCCGCGTAGCGCGTCTGGCGCACGGTTTCGATAATCGGCAACTGCTCGTGCAGGATTTCCTGGATCCGCCAGTAATACGGCGCGCGCTTCGGCGGGTCCATCACGGTGGTGCCCTGGTCCATGAGCTGATCGATCTCCGCTTCCCACGGCGTGGCCGGAGTATTCTGATTCGGGTACCAGATGTGCAGATTGCCCGATGAGCGCAGGAAATCGGCGCCGTCGTTGGGCTCGAAGCCGCCGGTGAAGCCCATCAGGATACAGTCCCAGTCGAAAGTCGAGTCGAGCTTTTCAACCAGGGTCTGGAAATCGAGCGGCCGGAAGTTCACCTGGATTCCAAGCTTCGAGAGATCCTGCTTCAAGATCGCGCACATCTGCTGGCGCTCCTGCGAATCGGCGTTGGTGGTAAGCGTGAACACGATAGGGTTGCCGTGCGAATCCACCCGCACGCCGGGACGCGCCAGATGGTACCCGCCCGCTTCGAGCAGCCGCGCGGCCTCGCTCAGGTCGTAATCATAATCCTTCAAATTCGGATTGTGGAAAATCTTGTTGGCCGGCGATATCTCGGCGACCGCCGGAACCGCCAGGCCGTGGTAGCACAGGTTGATGATCCCCTGCTTGTCGATCGAGTGCGCGATCGCGAGCAGAAAATTTTTATCGGTGAACCACGCAAGCTTGGGATCCGCCACGCCGTGATGCACGAAATGTTTCGGATTGCGATTGAACGAAAAGAACAGCTCGCCCGTATCGATGCCGATTTTCGCAACCATGATTCCGAGCGCGCCCGCCTTGTCCTTCAAATCGATCACGTCCTTGGGGCGCGGCGCGTAAACGTCGGTCTGGCCGGACAGGAATTTCAGGTAGTCGGTGTTCTGATCCTGAACGATGATCAGTGCGCGGCCGTGCAGGCGCGGCAGCTCGCCGCCGTGCGCGTCCTTCATCCAGAAGTCGGGATTGCGCTGGTACTGGACGACCTGGCTCTGCACGTAGCGCGTCATTTTGAAGGAGCCGTCGCCGACCAGCTCACGCGGGGGAGTGTTGATTCCCCATATCTGATTGAACCTGCCGGCCGCGTACGCCGGGCCGAGCGTATGCTCCGGCAGCACGGTGATTCCCGCGGCTTCGTACAGCAGCGGCGCGAACGGGCGCGGCAGACGCATCGTCAGCGTGTAGTTATCGATCAGGTCGGACTCGATCTCCTTGCCATCGATCAACAGGCTCGGGCGGATGCTGTTGGCGATCTTCGGGTCGTAGATGACCTTCATCGTGAAGGCGACATCACGCGCGTCCAGCGGCGCACCGTCGAACCATTTGAGCCCGTGGCGCATGTGGAACGTGATGCTCTTCTGATCGGGCGCGATATCCCAGCTCTCGGCCAGGCCGGGCTCCGGCAGGAGCGTCTTGACGTTGACGCGGATGAGGCTCTCGAACAGATCGCCTACAACCGCGCCCGAGGTCGCGTCGGTGATGAGAATTGGGTTGAAGGTGCGCGGATCGGCGGAGGTCGCGTCGTAGAGAATCTGCTCGCGCGCGTGATCGATCTTCGGCCGATTGACCCGGCATCCCGCCGCGCACGCAAGAGCCGCCAGCATCAGCGCCGCGGCGGCACAGGCGCGGCGCACTGCGGGCGCAAGAATCGTTCGCGAGGGTTTAACGGCGCGCGCACTCATCAGGTTCGTCCCGCGCCACGCCGGAGCGCGCATCGGGCCGGATCAACTTTAGCTGGCCCGGGGCGTGCGCGTAAGACTGGCGGCACGCCGGCACGGTCCGCGGTTCGCGCACCATCGTGGCTATTGGCCGGATGCGGCGGCGGGAGGCGCGAGGTCGAAGACTGACGCAGCTATCTGGCCGTTGACGATTGGCCGATCGTAGTGAAACGTCAAGTGGCTGTGCGCGAGCGGAAAATCCGCCTCGACGACATACGGAAACATCAGCCCGCCGATATCGTGATACTCGCCATAGCGAACCTCGTACACGACGGCGCCGGCACTGTCGCGCCGCCGGACCATCGCCAGATTCCCGTCCACGAACCCGAGCTCGCGCATCGTGCCGTCGGCCGACGGCCACGCTCCGACGGTCATGGTGGCGGCGCTGGTGGCATTGATATTCTCAGCGGTGACGGCGGCCGGAGCACGCGCAGCGATAAGTTCGGAATCCGGTGCGATTCCGAGCAGCAGAGTGACGGCGTCGGCCGGCGCCATCGGAATCTGCACGAAACGGTCAAGGGTTTCGGCGGTCGCGGCGGCACGGATGAGCTTGTTCTTCGCAGGCTCGAAGATTTCGAGCTGGCCGCCGTGGGTGGCCACGATCAGCGCGACGCCGAATGGCGACATGGCCTCGACGCGCAGGCTGGCGGGGCGGCTGACGGTGATATTCTCGCGCGCCTTCGCGTGGCGATCGGGCGCGCTGTACGACATTATCGCCCCGGTCTGCATCGAGGTCAGCGCGCGGTCGCGCTCGGCCAGCCGCGCGGTCAGGGCGCCGAGCGCGGCGGCCTGGCCGACGGGAGCAGCAGCAGGCAACGCCGATGCGGGAGGCGCGACGCTGGCGCACGCGGGCAAGAGCAATCCGGCGGCGAACAGCGCTATCGCCAAGCCGGCGCGCGGCATACGAAGGGTCTCAGCCTCAGCGGCGGCCCTAATGCCCTGCGGCATTCTGCGAGTTCTCGAGAACCTGGATCTTGTCCTTCAGGCGGGCGACCTGCTGGGTCTCCTGCGATTTCTTGAGCGCGTCCTGATACTCGTGCGAGGCGGCTTGCAGCTTGCCGATCTTCTGATAGGCGTCGCCGAGATGCTCGGTGATGGTGGGATCGCTGTTGGTCAGGTTGACGGCGCGTTCGAGCTCCTCGACCGCGTGCTGGTAGTCGCCCTTCTGGTAGTAAACCCATCCGAGGCTGTCGATATAGAAACCGTCCTCGGGCTCGATATCGAGCGCGCGCTTGATGAGCTTTTCGGCCTCGTCGAGGTTGGTGCCCTCCTCAGCGTAAGTGTAGCCGAGGTAGTTGAGCGCCTGCGCGTTGGCGGGATTGATCGCGATGGCCTTCTTCATCTCGACCATTCCGTCGGTGCGCTGCTTGTCCTGATCGAGCACGGCGCCCAGAGTGAAATGATACTTGTCGTTCTTGGGGTCGAGCGCGACCATCTGGCGCGCTATCGAGATCGCGTCGGAATAGTCCTTTTTCTCCTGATAGACCCCGACCAGGAAGCCCATGATCTCGGGGTCGTCGGGTTTCTTGACCAGCGCCTGATTGAGCGCCGTAATCGCGGGTTCGTAGTTGTTCTGCTTGTCGTAAACGTAGGCTAGCTGGAGGCGCGATTCGACGTAATGGTCGTCGGAGTCGGGGATTTTGTTGAATTCCGCGATCGCGCGATCGTTCTCGTTCAGTTCCGTGTACGCGGTGCCCAGATAGTAGCGCACGCGCATGTTGTTGGGCTCGGAGCCGAGCACCAGGTTGAATTCGGTGGCGGCCTGATCGAAGTCGCCGCGGCGGAAATAGAGCAGGCCAATCTTGGTGCGGGTGTCAACCGGATTGGTCTCGATTCCCTCGAGCTGCTTGAGTTCGCCGAGCGCCTGGTCGTACTTTTTCTGGCCGACATAAACCTCGGCCAGGCGCTTGCGCACGAACTCGTTGTTGGGATTAATCTGGATGATCTTCTTGTAATAGGCGGTCGCCGCGTCGGGCTTATTCTGCAGAATCCGCAGCGTCGCCAGATCGAGCATCACCAGCTCGGAGTCCGGATTCAGTTCGAGCGCCTTTTGGTAATACTGGTCGGCCTGATCGTACTTCTTGGCCGCCACCATCACGCGGCCCGCGTAGTAGTAGCCGAGGAATGAATTGGGATCGAGCCCGATCAGATGCTGGAAGGTCTTCTCGGCCTCGTCGAATTTGTGCTGCTTGGCGTACAGCGTGCCGAGATACAGATAGGCTTCCTGATTCTGCGGGCTTTCCTGCAAGACCTGCTGGTAGTCGGCCTCGGCAGTGACGTCGTCGCCGAGCGCGCCGCTGATTCCGGCCGCCAGCAGGCGCGCATCGACCGAATCGGGCTTGTCCTTGAGCGCTTGATTGACTTGGGCGAGCGCCTCTTTCAGGCGCCCGTCGCGAACATAGAGGGTGGCCAGCCGCACGCGCAGCGTTGCGTTGCCGGGATCGGCGGCGACGGCATCTTCGTAACCCTTGAGGGCGGCTTCGTGGTCGCCTTCGTCCGATGCGTACTCGGCGACCAGGAACGCACCCATCGCCTTCGCATCGGCCGGAATCGGGACGTTCGGCGCTCCGCCAAATGCGCTGTCGCCGCCTCTATTGACCGTCTGCGCGGCCATCCCGCGCATCTCCCGCAACTGGTCGCATCCAGCGGCCACTGCAAGGCAGGCGATAAGCGCGGCGAGCGCGCAGGTTGAGAGTAGTTTCATGTAGAGACGAGAGATTCGGGAAGTAATCTCGTTTACAGCTAACACCACGTAGTCCTGATCGTCAACGTATAGCACGGGGCGCATCGACGGCGCGCCCGCACCGCCGCTATATTATATGCTATGCGGGTGCGGATGCGACCGCATTATTAGGCCCGCGGCGCGGATGCCCGCTTGCTCATCCGGCCCGGCTCCGATAGAGCCTTTTTCCGGAACTCCGTTGTCCATCCACGAAGAACTACGACCCGCGCCGCGCAAGGTTACCACCCGCGCCGCTGGCGGCGGCGCCAGCGCGCCGCGCCGCGCGCTGGGACTGCCCGCTCTCGTCTGCCTGATGTTCCTGGTCGTCTCGGGGGGCGCCTATGGGCTGGAAGACGCGGTGCGCATAGGGGGACCGAAGCTGGTCCTCATCCTGTGTATCGTCGTGCCGCTGACGCTCAGCCTGCCGACCGCCCTGATGGCGGGTGAGCTGACGGCGCTGATGCCGCTCGAAGGCGGGTTCTATTTCTGGGTCAAACGCGCGCTGGGGCCGTTTGCGGGCTTCGCCGAAGCCTACCTGACGATTCTCTACACGGCGGTGGACATGGCGATCTATCCGGTGCTGTTCGCGGCGTATTTGTCGTTTATCGTGCCGGTCGGACCGCTCGGCCAGGTCGCGATCGGAATCGGCGTGGTGTGGTTGTCGGGCCTGCTCAATATCGCCGGCGTGCGTCCGGTCGGCGAGGCTTCGATCGCGCTGGCGATAATCCTGATCGCGCCGTTCGTCGCGATGGTCGTGCTCGGGTTCGGAAAGATCGCGCACTTCGCGATCCCGACAGCGCCGATGTTCGGCGCCGATCCGATGGGCGCGTTGGGCGCGGCATTGATCGTCGTTATCTGGAATTTCGGCGGATGGGAAAACCTGAGCGTAGTCTCGGCCGAGATCAATAATCCGCGCCGCAACTATATCCGCGCGATCGCGGTCGCGATGCCGATAATCGTCGCCGGATACCTGCTGCCGCTGATGGTCTGCCTGTCGGGCGCGACCGGCGCGGCGAACTGGCACGAGGGATGGTTCGCGCACGAAGGCGCGCGCGTAGGCGGGCCGATTCTCGGGACCGCGCTCGCGATCGGCGGCAGCGTGATGGCGTTCGCGGTGTTCGAGGCCGCGATGTTGTGGGTCTCGCGGATGCCGTTTGTGCTCGCGCGCGAGGGCTATCTGCCCGCGCCGCTCAGCGAGGTCTGGAGCACGACGGCGACGCCGGTCAAGGCGATAGTCGCCTCGTGCGTGGTCTTCACGCTTTTGATTCCGCTGGGCTTCGTCGCGCTGGTGGTGCTCGACGTGTTCTTTTACATGGCGGCGCTGGCGCTCGAGATGGCGGCGCTAATCCGATTGCGCAGGCTCGCGCCAAATCGCCACGGGATGTTCACCGTGGGCGGCGGCAGTATCGGGCTGTGGCTCACCGCGGGGTTGCCGATCTCGACCTGGGTTGCGACCTTCGCGCTGGCTCTGGGAGCGGGCGGCGCCCAGCGCGATTTCATGATCGCGATCGCACTGTCGCTCACCGTATGGCCCGCCTACGCGCTCACGCGCCGCCGCTGGGGCGGCCCACGTCCCAACCGTATCACGGAACCTAGCACCTGAGGCGCGAATTTAGAGCCTCTTGGTCTCTAAGTGCGACGCTCAACACGCGCGAAGGGCAGGCCGACAAGCTGCTTTCAATCAGGATTAACTAACCGGGAGAGCCACCTCTTTCGGCGGATCCGAGGCCGCCTTTAGACGATAGGGTTCCATGCTCACTTGAAGCCAGCTCGTTCTCTCCTGATAGTTGACAAGAGAATAGAATTCAGCGCAGTCTCCGGTCCTCTCGCCATCTTGGGGGCGCACATGGGGGACACACGTCGATGAAATCGAATGACGAGCAGCATACAAGTGGCTCCGGTTGTCTGAACAGATTTCCCCGATTTATAAGTGGACTCCGGGGTGGTTAAGCGAGGTGCAGAGTTGTCCACGGCGGCGGTCGGCGCTTGCGACGAACCGACCGCCGCGGTGGGC
>Ga0307373_10000106_pt1 | contig 141428 bp, 96 predicted proteins | sample OX2MG_FD_202534 | JGI IMG/M metagenome (GOLD analysis project Ga0307373, IMG submission 202534) | Soil microbial communities from Risofladan, Vaasa, Finland - OX-2 | ecosystem: Environmental > Terrestrial > Soil > Coastal area > Acid sulfate soil | place: Finland: Risofladan, Vaasa | collected... | reverse complement strand
TCGCTGGTTCCACCGCGCGGTCGGTCGTGTGTCGAGCATGGCGGCGCGTGCCGGCCGGTCGGGGAAGTTTTGGTTCCAGGGCCTTCGTTTCGCCGATCTCGCTTTTCGCTGAATGCCGCGCGCCGCCCCAACCAGCGCCTCGACCGGTTGATGCCGCGCGCCGCGCGCGGTTTCCGTGAGCCGGTCGCGTGCGCGGAGCGCGTCACCCCTCTTTCCCGCGGTCAATTCGGCCATATCCACCCGCGCGCTTCGCTCAAAAACCGCCCAAACGACCGCGTGCGCGCCAGTGGCAAAAGGCTGGGTGTCTTACTTTGCTTTCTTGCTTCGCTTTCCGGTCAATTCGGCCATATCCACCCGCGCGCTTCGCTCAAAAACCGCCCAAACGACCGCGTGCGCGCCACTGGCAAAAGGCTGGGTGTCTTGCTTTTCTTTTTTGTCAAAGTTATTTTTTCGCCCTGCCTAACTACCGATTTCGCATATTCTCTTTGACGCACGGTGCGCGCCGTTGAGCACGGCGGTTGGCGTTAGACGAATTGCGATGTTGGCCGCTAACGCCAAAGCGATTCCTTCGCACGGCCGGACCTCGAAGCAGATGAGCCGCTCCCGCTGAACGATCTTCAACGCCGCGCAGAACTCGCCCTGCGTCGGCTCGTCGATCGCCACTTCGCAAATCGAGCCACCGAGCTGTCGGATCACCGCGGCCATGGATTCGTGGGTGAGTGGCCGCCGACCCCGCAGAGAATTGTCCAACAGCCAACCGAGCGGCCATGCCTGAAATTTAGGGGCGCTGAGAAAGTAACAACTTCCGTCTGGTGCGCGTAAATAAACGTCGCCGACATCGATGTCGTCGATTGAGATCACAGATGAAATCCGAAACTCTGGGTTCACCTCTTCAACGCCACGCGATTTAGACTGGGCGCATTCGCGCGCGTACTTTGCGATGAGCCAGCGAGCGTGCGATTTGCACAGCAGGAGCCGGCGCGTTGGCGATCCGTCGGCGCATAACTCAAACGCTTGGGCAGCCCGTGGCTGCCCACAATCGGCAGCCTCGCACTTCAGCCCCTTCGACCTCCACCACTCGATTGAAGGGCGGCGCGAGTCGGACGCAGTCACGGGCAGCCACCACTGGCCACGCGCGGCGTGTTCAGCGGCCTTCAAAAGTACCGCCGGTGCAACATAGATACCTACCTTAGCCGTCAGCGCCACGGAGATTGCATCGCACAGGCAGACGTCCACGGAAACGAGCTTGCGGTCCTGTAGAATCCGCAGCTTCGCGTGATAGGCGCCCTCGGCCGGGTTGTCAATGATCACATCCTGCAGCGCTCCGCCAAGCTCCGACGTAACGGCGGCGATGTTCTCATACGATACCAATTGCCTGTGTTTTGCTCCTGGTGATAGTACCGTGAGCAAGGTCACTGCCTCGAAGGATGGAACGCCGGACAAAAAACACGAACTTTCCGGGGATCGTAGGCAAACAGCGGCAACGTCGCTTTGATCGCAGGTGACGATCGATGCCAAACTGAAAGGTGTGGGATTCATGGACGACGTCGGCACCCTGGTACGAGCGCAGTCGCGCGCATATCTGTCGGCAATGGCGTACGCATGACGCTCGCATAGCACGGGATGGCTAAACGTTCCGTCTACACGTGGCTCGAAAAATCTGAACCTTGCCGTGCCGTCGCATCCCTCAATTCCGCACTTCATAAGCAATCATTCAAGAAGGTGCTAAAACGGGCCGATGGCCGGAGGTCCGGGGGGAGTCGGAGGAGGTACGGGCGGAGGCCCAGGTTGAGGGCCGAGCGGCCACCAACCAGGTGGGAACAGTGGAGGTTCAGGCGGAGGGAATCCTTGTCCCGGAGGACCATTCCATGTTGTTGGACCCCATCCCGACGGGTTCCCGACGACTGGACCGCCACTACCACCAAAGGCGTTAAAGGCCGCGTCGGCTGCCTGTTGCGCGGCCTGTTGCGCTGCGGTGTCGACCGCCGGCGCCTGTGCCTCTGCTGGGGCTGCTTCCGCCGCCGCATCTGCCAATGCGTCGCCCATCCATGTCCCGGTCGCAATAGCTACACCCATACCAACGCCGGCTGCGGCAGCCGGCGGTATCCCAGCATAGGGGTCTGATGGAAAAGTTGGAGCCCCCGGGCCAGGTGCGTTTGCTATATCGGGGTAAAACCAATAAGTGAGAATGACGACGCTTATGACGAGGAAGAACAGTTCGCCATCGGGATCGACAGCATTTGCAGGATCATTCGATGCGTATCGGCTTAGGTTCGCGTCACCCGCGCCGAACTGCGTTGGATCGAAGCTCAGCCAGCGGCCCATCGTCGCGTCGTACCAGCGATGGTAGTCGTTCACAAGACCGGTGTCCGCGTCTTCGTGCCCGCCGGCGAAGCCGACCCAATAGGAGAGCGACGGGTCGCTGTCGTAGACGTCCTGGCCGAAGGCACTAAAGACCCTGTGGTTGGCGAGCGTCCCAGTGTTGTCGACGATGTCGAGGGGTGTACCGAGGTTGTTGTCGGCCGCCCAAATGACAGGCCCACCCTGGTTAGGCGACGGCACGGTTTCCTGGGCCATGACGGAATAGCGGCCCGTCGGGTCGAGCCCGATCAGATAACGAACGGTCAAGTTTTCGCTGCCATCGAATTGCAACACCGCTTGGGCCAGTAGCGTGCCAGGCACGCCCGCGTGTGGAATTTGGGGCGATACGTCGAGCGCATAATGCTCGATGTCGGTGTATGTGCCGCCGCCGTTGGGATCGACCTCTGTGGCAATCAAGTAATCGAAGACATCGTACACGAAATGGACGTGCTTCGTGAGCACGTCGTTATTGTCGTAGTATTCGACGTCTGTGAGCCGGTTGCGGTAGTCCCAGGTGTAGGTCGTTTCGTAGTCGCTCGCATAGGCGGTCGATACTCTTGTGCGGACGGTCGTGTTGCCATCGGCGTCGTGCTGATAGTTGAACGTGCCGCCGCTCGACATCAGGTTGTCCGAACCGGTCGTGTAGCCCGTGCTATTCCTGTTCCCGCTGAGGTCAAAAGAAAAACTTTCGTTGGCCGGTTGATGGCCGCCCTGTGCGGTCGTGTAGGTCGCCGACGTGAGCTGATCGGTCGGGTCGTACGCGTAGGTCGCCGTGCCGTCGACCGACGTGAAGCTCGTCACGAGATTGCCGGCGTTGTACCCCCAGCCGAGCGTGTCGATCGTCGTCGTGCCGCCGTTGGAGGTGTAGGCGATGCCTGTAAGCCTGGCACCGTTGTCGTACGAGTACGCGCCGGCCAAAACATCCTCGCGCGGGCCGACGCCGATGAAATTGTAAGCGGCCACGCTCGTAAACTGGCCGATCGCGTTGTAGCCGTAATCGACCTCCTTGGGCGAGACGATGTTGCCGCCGTTTACGTCCTGCTGCTGCACCATGGTGAGATTCTGGTCGGCATCGTAAGAATAACTGTTGAGGAAGTCGGCGGTGCCCGCGATCGTGGCCGAAAGGCTCGTGCGGTCGCCCATCAGGTCGTAGCCGCTGGCGAGGATCACGTGCGGCACGTTGGGCGTGCCGGCATTGTCGACCGACGTGACTTGGCCATCGCCGTTGTAGGCAAAGGCGTAGGCCGAGTTCAGATCGCCGGCGGAGGTGAGTTCTCCCGCCAGGTCGTAGGAATACGCCATCGCGGCGACGATCGTGGTGCCGCTCATCCAGTTCTCGGCCGTCAACTGCCGGTCGTTATTGTAAACGAAATCCCGAACACGCGCGTCGGCATCCTGGATGCTCGTGACGAGCGAGTCGGCGTTGTAGCCCCACGTCGTCGTGCCCAGCGCGTTCGTTTCGGTGAGAGGCAAATTCGTCGGGCTGAAGGACCACGTCGTCGCGTTGCCGACGCTATCGACCAGCTTGGTCTCGTTGCCCGCGGGATCCAGCGTGATTTGCGTGACTCCTCCGTTGGCATCGGTCGTTTGCACGAGGCGATAGCGCGAATCGTACTCGTCGCTCTGGGTGTGGTTGAGCGGATCGGTGGTGCTGAGAAGTTCTCCGCCATTCCCATAGACGTAGGTTGTCGTGTGGGAGAGGTTGTCTTCGATCGAGGCGGTTTGGCCATTCACCGTGAAGGTCGTGGTCGTGTATTGGCCGAGCGCGTTTTCCACCTGGTTTTGCCGTCCGTCGGTATCGTAAAAATAGCTGGTGGTGGGTCCGGTACCTGAACCGCTCGGGGGCGGCAGCGACATGCTCGTCAACTGGCTGACGTCCGTGTTGGCGTAGGCCCAGGCGGTCGTGCCCAGGGCCGTCGTCTCCGAGGTTTTGCGTGAGTCGTTATCGTAGCCGAGGGTGGTTTCGGGCCCGGATTGGCCTTGGGCCGGCGCCGGCAACGTTTCGCTCGCAAGGCGGTTGAGTTTGTCCCAAGTTTCAGAGGTAACTTCATTGAGGGCATTGGTGTACGTTAGTGTATTTCCGTTGGCATCGTACGTCCAGGCCAGCGTTGGGGATGCGTCGCCGGTGGCCGCGGGCGGCAGCGTCTCTTGGACCGGCTCGTTCCGCGAGTTCCACTCGTAACCGGTGACTTCGCCCATCGGCGTTTCGGTCGTGAGGACGTTGTTGTCCTTGTCATACGTTGTCGAAGTCACTCCCCCCGCCGCGTTCGTGACGCTCACGACGCGCCCCAAAACGTCGACGTCGCTCACGGTCTGGTGCCCGTTCTCGTCCTGATAGCTCGCTTGGTAATCATCTGCGTTATAGCCGAACTGTTCGTTCGAGTTGTCGGGCCAGATAATCTCGACGAGGCGTTCGTCGCTGTCGTAGTGGTAAGTCACCGTTACCGTGCCGACGCCGTTGTTTGGGGCGGGCATGGTCATCGTCAGCGGCCGGCTATAGGTGTCATAAGTCCATGACACTTGTGCTCCGGATGGGTCCTGCTCGGTGAGGATATCCCCCTTGCCGTCAAACGTCCGCGACCACTCTTTGCCCATGCTGTCGGTGAAGGTGGCCCACTGGCCGAAGCTGCCGGCCGTGTAGGTGAAGGTGCCGTAGGCCGCTCCGATATTGACGAAGTCGAACCGGCCGTACGACTTCTTGTAAATCTGGTCCATATCGACGATGTGGACGAGCCTGCCGATCTCGGCCTCGATCGAAAGCTTGCGCAGGTCGTTGGCCGTCTGTTCCAACTGCAAGGCGTCGGCGGTGGCCAACAGCACCAGGTCGGCATCGACGCCCACCAGGTCGAGATTGCGCAGCTTATGGACCGTTTCGGGCAAAAAGTCGGCCACCTTTTTGTAATACACCGACAGCTTGACAAAGAACCCCGGCGACCGCTTTTTCGGCGACGGCACGTGCGGACGAGGCGTGTGCTTCAGGCGGTCGAACAGCGAACGATTGATCTTGCCGATCTCATTCCAGTAAGCCAGCGTCTTTTCCGAAGCGCCCGCCGGGCCGTGGCTTTCGTGCCGCGGCTTGGGCAGCGACGCCAACGGCTGCACGCCGCTTTGCGTCGATTCCATCATTTTCTTCACGTGCTCGATCGAGATGGCGAAGTTCAGGTTCTGCCCGTCGGTGCGGCTCCAGGTATTCAGGCCGACGACTTCGCCCTGGCGGTTGACCAGCGGCCCGCCGCTGTTGCCGCCGCTGATCGGCGCCGTGGTCTGAATCCAGAAGGCGTCCAAGTCGTAGTGCTGATGGTCGCTATAAACGTCGACGCCGGTCATGGTTTTGAAATTGTCGCGCAGCTCCGTGCCTAGCCGGACGGCGCTGACGATGCCGTTGGTCACCGTGCTTCCCAGGCCCCGCGGGGCGCCGAACGCAAACACTTCTTCGGCCTTTTTCGGATGCTCCGCAGCCACGCGCAGCGGCTTGATGCGCCGGCCTTGAGTGTTGATTCGCAAAATCGCCAGGTCTTTGCCGGGGGCGATCACCAGGTAGCCGGTGACGTCGGCCGTCGATTGGTCGGCGAAGCGGACCACGGCCTTCTTCGCCCCCTCGATGACGTGATAGTTGGTGACGATCGTTCCCAGTTCGTCGTAAACGAACCCGCTGCCGAGTCCCCGGCCGACATCGACCACCACGACCGATGGTTCGACGACCGTCACCAGTTCCGTGGCGGAGCCTTGCATGGGCAGCAGAGGAGCAGGCGCAACGGTCGGGGCCGGCGGTTGCGGTGGCGACGCGGCGACATTCGCGGCAACGTCGCCGGTGCCCGGCGCGCCCGCCGGCGGCAGCGGCGGGGAAGTCGGCGGCATGGTTGGGCCTGCCACGATGTTGGCCGGCGGTTGCGGCATGGGTGGTGGAGCCACAGTGGCTGGCAACGATGCGGCCGCGCTCGGGCCGTTGGGCCCAGGCGTGGCCTGAGCGTTGGCGGTGTACGTGCCCGAAAGCACTGCGGCGTGGGCCGGCGAATCGGCCGCCGTTTCCGCCGGACGAGCGGCGACCGGCGCCGCGGGCGCGCGAGAAAGGCGGACCGCGAGGTACAGCGACAACGGCAGGAAAATCGTGGCGATCAACAACGCGCCCGCCAGGAGCAGCTTGCTATCGACTTTCGGCTCCGGCTTTGTCTCCGGTCGCGGGCGGGGCCGCAAGAAGGGATTGGAGGCGGCGGGACCGGCAACCTCCGGCGACGAACCGATGGCCGGAGCAAAAATGTGCCGGCAGTGCGGACACCGGACTTCCTGATTGGACAGCGATGCGCGGATCGCGACCCGCTGGCCACACCCTGGGCAAACGACTTGCGGGTTCATGTGGCACCTAAGAGCGAACAATGCTGCTGCATCCACGATTTACCAAGCACGGCCAATCAGCTTAGCAGCCGCGGGGACCGCGAGCAAGCACCGGCGGTTGCCGCCAGGGTGTAATGCGCGGATAGAAATGTCCCCTTAAGGCGCGGGTGGAAATGTCCCCACAATCACCCTCGAGGAGCCGCAAAAAATCGTCTTAAAGGCATTGGGTGAAATCGGTACAGGAAAGAATCTGCCGACGCTGCGTAGGCTGTCGGCCGGCAGCGATTTTTTGTACGGATCGAAGCCGAGAAGTCGCTCCAAAAGGTCCAGCAGCGTCTGCGCTGACGTGCGCGCAACATCTTTGCCAGGCGGTCGTCTTTGCGCCGGCCGATCCGCCGGCGCGCGATAACGCAAGATTTGACCGTTGAGCGGCGCTGGCGGTTGACTTCGCCCGTCTTGGGTGAAGAATTGCTGCAGTTGGCGGAAAGGCCGCCTTACAAAGTCGGCGGGAGGGCGTGTGTGTCGAAATTGGCTACGGTTGTCGGTGCCCTGTCGGCGATCGTAACGCTCGTCGACTATCTGGCGGCGAAGTCGTTTCTTTCTCACTGGCTGCAGCGGCAAATCCGTCACGATGAAGCGGGATGGCACATTTCGCCAACGCTGAACCTGCTGTTCGTCGGGGTGCTGGTCTTGCTGATTTGGCTGGCGACCGACTCGCCGGCCAGCGAACCACCAGCCCGCAAGCGGCTGTTCCGTCTTCGCGCCCAGTTGGTCATGTGCGGCTTGGCGGTGTGGTTCCTGTTGGGCCCGGCGATCGGCGACGTCGAGCTGAACGCCCCCTCGTTGTGTTCGACATCTCCTGTGGCCTCGTCGGTCGCGTCGGGCGGCTCCCAGACCGTCGAAGCCGCCCAGCGAGCCGTGCAGCCGGTTGCGCAGGGCACCGTCACCCTCGGCCCTTCGCAGGGCCACACCAGCCAGTTCACCTGGCATCGTCCGGTTCCGCCCGCCACGGTCAACGGGCTCTGGAAGCCAGGCGATGGGCTGCGCGCCATGGCGCGGCTGCTGGAAAACGCGTCAGCCACGCCGCCACCGCACGGCCGGTAGGCCACATGGATACGCAAACGGAAAAGTTAGCTTTTAGGCGAGGGCACCCGGTAGCCGACGGCGGGCAGAGTCGTTACCCTATATCCAGGGTCCTGTCGAGTCAACCTACCGGTCAGTATCGGGCAAAGCAGTACCGGCGGCCCACTTTGCTCCGAGCGCCGCCGGTCTGCGCCCTTCCTTTTTCCGCGACAATCAAGACGGAGTACATGATGGCGTCCGATCTCCAGAGCCTGGTCGGCGAGCTGGAGACCAATATGTCGAAGGTCGTGCTGGGCAAGGCCGACGTGGTGCGGCTGTGCATCGTGGCTCTGCTGGCCGGCGAGCACGTGCTGCTGGAAGACGTGCCCGGCGTGGGCAAGACGTTGGTCGGAAAGGCCCTGGCCAAGAGCATTGCGGCCCGGTTTTGCCGCATTCAGTTCACTCCCGACCTGCTTCCCAGCGACATCGTGGGCAGCAGCGTGTTCAACGCCAAAACGACCGAGTTCTTTTTCAGCGCCGGGCCGGTGTTCGCCAATATCGTGCTGGCTGACGAGATCAACCGCACCACGCCCCGCACACAAAGCGCGCTGTTGGAGGCCATGAGCGACAGCCAGGTGTCGATCGACGGCACGACGCACCGCCTGCCGCGGCCGTTCATGGTCATCGCCACGCAAAACCCCTTTGAGTTCGAAGGCACTTACCCCTTGCCGGAAAGCCAGTTGGACCGCTTCCTGCTGCGGATCAGCGTGGGTTATCCCGATCGCGACGACGAGCTGCAAGTGCTCGCCATCCATCGCTCCGGCGAGCCGGTCGAGGAGCTGACGCCCGTGCTCGATTGCAACCAGGTGCTGGCCTTGCAGCATGCCGCGCGGCACGTGGCGGTCGAAGAATCGCTCCATGAATACTTGCTGGACATCGTCGAAGCCACGCGGCGCTGCGAAGAGCTGCACGTGGGGGTGAGCACGCGCGGCGCGCTGTGTTTGTATCGTGCCTGTCAGTCGCTGGCGTTGGTGGAAGGCCGCGACTTTGCGGTTCCCGACGACGTAAAGCGGCTGGCGGTGCCCGTCTTGGCCCATCGCGTGATACCCAAGGGCTACCTGCACGGCAGCCAGCGCGGCGCGATCGAGGCGCTCATCCAGCGGCTGGTCGAAGACGTGGCGGTGCCGAACTAGGAGATCCGCATGTCCCATCGCCGCTTTCGCATATCGCTCACCTTCGAGGGCGCCTGCTTCGCCGGCATCGCCGTCTTCATCCTGGCCGGCGCCCTGACACGGCAAATCAACCTGCTGATGGTGCTCTTCGGCCTGTTGGCCGGAGCTTTTTTCATGCACTGGCGGATGGTCACCAAGATGCTGCGCAACATGGAAGTCGCGCGTCGCTTGCCCAAGTCGGTCTCGGCCGGCGACTTACTCGTGGTCGAGCTGACCGGCGTCAACGCTCGCCGGCGTCTGGGGGCCTGGTCGGTGGTCGCGACCGATACCGTCTGCCGAGAGGATGAACGCGGCGCGCGGCCGGTCCGCGCGCGCGCCCTGTTTTCTTACGTGCCCGCCGGTGCCACGCGCAACACAAACTATCGCGGGCGTTTGGCCCAACGGGGCCGCTATCGCTTCGGCCCTTTGCAGTTGTCGAGCCGGTTTCCGTTCGGCTTTTTGCAATATCGCATGCGCTTCGACGCCTACGAGACGATGCTGGTGTTTCCCCGGCTGGGCCGGTTGACGGCAGGCTGGCGGCGTTGGCAGGACGGACTCGAAACACGGCTCGGCAGCAGCTCGCCCCGCCAAGGTTTTTTGGAGGGCGACTTTTACGGCTTGCGAGATTGGCGCAGCGGCGATAGCCGCCGCTGGCTCCATTGGCGGACTTCGGCCCGGCGCCAAACTCCCGTCGTCCGCCAGTTCGAGCAGCAGCGCGACCGCGGACTGGCGGTCGTGCTCGAGCTTTGGCAACCCGACCGTCCCGGACCGGCCGAGAGCGACGCCGTGGAGATGGCCGTCAGCTTCGTGGCCACGCTGGTCGATGAATTGTGCCGCGCGGGTGGTCGCGGGCTGTGCGTCGCCATCGCCGGCCGTCCTGGCTGGCTGGTCGATGCGCCGGCTTCCGCCGCCCTGTTGGAAGAAGTGATGTGCCAGCTCGCCTCCAGCGAAGCGACCTCGGACGATACCTTGCCGCAGACGCTGTCGAACGTCTTCGACCGCATACGACGCGGCACACAGACCCTGATTGTGAGCACTCGAACGGTTGATCTCGACGATGAGCGTCGGTTCGCCCTTCTGTGCCATGATGGCCAACGACGAAAATGGCTCTCCAGATTGAAAACGGTCAATTCCAGCGACAGCAGCCTCAGCGAGCTGTTTCAAGTGTCCTGAACGGTCGGCCGCCGCGTCGCACCGTGCGGGTCGCTGCGCGCGCCGGGGCCGAGCGCCGGCTGCAAATCAGCCTGGCGGTGCTCACCGCGCTGGGAACGCTGTTATTGGGCATGGGCGAACGCAACGTGTTGTTGCCCGTGCTGGCGGTGATCGTCTCCGTCAGCTCCGTTTACCTGACCGATATCAAGGGCTGGCTGCAGCTCAACACGTTCGTGGCCAACGTGGCGGGCGTCATCGCTTTGGCCGTCACCTGGCGCGACTGGAACACGTACGCCTCGGAAGGTCAGCTCTTGTCGCTGGCCAACTTGCTGATCTATCTGCAGTTCGTGCTCTTGTATCGCAAGAAAAGCGTTCGCAATTATTGGCTGCTGCTGTTGCTGAGTTTGTTGCAAGTGGCGGTGGCCACCGCGCTCAACCTGAGTGTTTCGTTCGGCCTGCTGCTGCCCGTCTACATGTTCGTCGGTTTGCTCACGATGGCTTTGTTCGTGGTCTTTCGGGAGCATGTCGAACAAGAGGGCGCTGGCGGGCCGGCGGAGCCGGCGGCTGCGGCTGGTGACGGCGCAGGCCGCGGGCCGCGGGCACGGGCCCGCGCTTCGCGGCAAGTGTGGCAGTCGTCGGCCTCGTTCGAGAGCGGGTTGGGCTGGGCCTTCTTGCGGCAGATGATTTGGCTGGCCGCCGGGACGTTCGTCTTTTCGCTGATCTGGTTTTTTGGGCTGCCTCGCGGGGGCAAGAAAGGGCCTTGGCGTCCGAGCGGTGTCATACCTTTTACCAGCGTGGGCTTCTCGGAAAGCGTCAGTCTCGGTCAGTTGGGCGAAGTTTATGAGAACCCTGAAGAGGTCATGCAGGTCCAGTTCACGGATGACGCTCGACCCAACGAAGGTTATCGCGTGGGCGGCGATTCCGCTCTCTTTCGCGGCAGCCTGTTGTATCGCTATGGGCGCGGCCGTTGGGAACCCCTTCGTCAACGCGCTCTTCGAGGGCAGACGCTTCCTCTGCCGCGCCTGCCCGACGATTTGCCTAAGGAGCCGCAGCCTGTGCGGGAGAAGATCACGATCGGCGCCCGCACCGACCGCATTCTGTTCACCGTCCTGCCGGCCTTTGCGGCCGGTCCGACGGACCTGCGATACTCGCCCGACACCGAGCAACTTGTGCGGTCGAAAGACATTGACAGCATTTTCCCCTACGAGCTGCTGACGACGGCCTTTCGCGACCATATTGCTCAGATGTGGGTGCCGGCCGACGGAGAGCCTGACGCCGATGCCGCCTTGCAGATGCCGCGGAAGCGAGACGGCAGCGACCCGTTATTGGGACTGCGGGCAGCAGCCGCGGCGGTCGCGGCCAACGTGCCGGACAAGCAGCCCGAGTTGATCGCGCGGGCGCTGGAAGGTCATCTGCGCGACGAAGGCGCATTCCAATTCTCGTTGAGATCGGTGCGGCGCGCACCCGGCACCGACCCGGTCGAAGACTTTGTGGTGACGAACCGCCAGGGGCATTGCGAGTATTTCGCCAGCGCCTTGACGCTGATGCTCCGCAGCCTGAATATTCCGGCCCGGCTGGCGCTGGGCTTCAAAGGAGGTGAGTGGGACCCGGTCCACCGCCTTTACCAGGTCCGCGAGTTGCACGCGCACGCCTGGGTGGAGGCCTATGTGGGGCCGAAGGAGTTGCGGCACAACCTGCTCGATCATCCGCAAGCGAGACGCCACGGCGCCTGGCTGATACTCGATCCCACACCCTCCCGGTCCGGCGACGATGAGTTGGCCGACAGCTTTGGAATCGGCGCCCTGAGGCGGTTGCTCGATCTGACCCAGCTCGTCTGGACCAACTACGTGTTGGGCATGGATTCGCGGCGGCAACAAGAAGCGATCTACCAGCCGTTGCTGGAGCGGCTGGAAAGCGCCTTGCACAGTCTCACTGATGAAGAAGGGCGCGAAGAGATTCGCCGCTGGTTGGCCGAGGTGTTGCAACAGCGGCTCGGCCTTTCTCACGGGCTGTTGAGTTGGCAGGGACTGCTGATCTCGATGACATCCTTGCTGGCGGGCGTCGGTTCGTGGAAGGCGGCCAGCATGCTGGCAGGTCGCGTGCGCCGCTGGCGAAAGCGTCGGCCCGCGGCACTTCGGCGCGCCGCGAGGCGAGTCGAGTTCTACGAGCAGTTCGAGTCGTTGCTGGCCCGCTACGACATGCCGCGCGTCGCCGCTCAGACGCAGCTCGAGTTTGCCCTGGCCACTGGCGGGCACCTCGCCGAGTCGCCCTTGACGCAGCCGGCCGGCGCGCTGCCGCGGCGCATTGCCGAGGCGTTTTATCGCGTCCGTTTCGGCAAACGGGAGCTGGACGACGCTGAATCTGAGTCGGTCGAGCGAGCGATCGCCGAGCTGAGCGCCGCGCTCGCCGCGCGCCAGGCGGTCGAGAAACACGTCGAGCGCGGGACCTCCGGACGGTATTGGTTCACCGCGAACGGCGCAAAAAAGTCGTAGGGTGGGACGAGGACGTGCATGCAGGATAATTTCGATCTGAGTCAGTACGGCATCTCGGTGGCCGAAGTGTGGCGCAACGCGCCGGCGGCCCGGCTCTATGAAGTGGCCATCGAGACCGACAAGTGCGCCCTCAGCGCCGCGGGCGCGCTCATCGCGCGGTCGGGCACGAAAACCGGCCGCAGCCCCAAAGACAAACGCATCGTCGACCATCCGCGCAGCTCGCCCGACATCTGGTGGGGCGATGTCAACATCGCGCTCGACGAACAGACGTTTCTTACCAACCGCGAGCGGGCCATCGATTTTTTGAACTTCCGTCCGCGGCTGTTCGTGTTCGATGGCTTCGCCGGCTGGCATCCCAAGTACCGGCTGAGAGTCCGCGTGATCTGTGCCCGGCCATACCATGCCATCTTCATGCACAACATGCTCATCCGGCCCATGGCCGACGAGTTGGCCGACTTCGGCAAACCTGACTACGTGATCTTCAACGCGGGCGAGTTCCCGGCCAATCTGCACACGCGGCACATGACCTCCAAGACCAGCATCGACCTGAGCTTCGAGCGCGGCGAGTTCGTCGTGCTGGGCACGGAATACGCCGGCGAGATGAAAAAAGGCATTTTCACCATCATGAACTACCTCATGCCCAAGCAGGGCGTGCTCTCGATGCACTGCTCGGCCAACGAGGGGCCGGCGGGCGACGTGTCGCTGTTTTTCGGTCTTTCCGGCACCGGCAAGACCACGCTCTCCGCCGACCCCGGCCGCAAGCTGATCGGCGACGACGAGCACTGCTGGTGCGACGACGGCGTGTTCAACATCGAGGGGGGCTGCTACGCCAAGTGCATCAACCTTTCGGCTGAAAAGGAGCCGCAGATTTATCAGGCCATCCGTTTCGGCTCGGTGCTGGAGAATGTGACCTGCGATCCGTTGTCGCGGGAGGTGAATTACTCGGATGCGTCGATCACCGAAAACACGCGGGCCAGCTACCCGATCGAGTTCATCCCCAACGCCCAGATTCCCTGCCTGGCCGGCCATCCGCGGCACGTGATCTTGCTGACGTGCGATGCCTTCGGCGTGTTGCCGCCCGTCAGCAGGCTTACGCCGCCGCAGGCCATGTATCACTTCATCAACGGGTACACGGCGAAGGTGGCGGGGACGGAGCACGGCGTCACCGAGCCGCAGGCCACGTTTTCGGCCTGCTTCGGCGCCGCCTTTCTGGTCTGGCACCCAACCAAGTACGCCGAGATGCTGGCCGAGCGCATGCGGACCTACGGGGCCGAAGCCTGGCTGGTGAACACGGGTTGGACCGGCGGATCGCACGGCAGCGGTTCGCGCATCCCGTTGGTCAGCACGCGGGCCATCGTCGACGCGATCCACGCGGGCGACCTCTCGCACACCAAGACGGTGGAAGAGCCGTGGTTCGGGCTGCACGTGCCGACGGCGTGCCCCGGCGTGCCGGAAAGGTTGTTGTCGCCCGAACGAGCCTGGGACGACCGCAACGCCTACGCCCGGACGGCCCGCAAGCTTGGCCGGCTGTTTCAACGACATTTTTCCCAATACGCCGACGCGGCCAGTGAGGAGACCTTGATGGCCGGACCGCGCTGCGCCGAGGAAGGGTAAATGCACGCGGACAGCCAGCCACCGCGTGAGTTGCTTCCGTATCGCTGTTCAACTATGCCTACAAGACGCTTGCGGTTCTTCCTGGCCGGCATCATGCAAGGCTCGCACCTGGGCACGGCCCTGCACGGGCAAGACTAACGCAACTCCCTCCCGCCGTTGACGTCCAGCGTGGCGCCGAAAACAAAGCTGGCGGCCGGGCTGGCCAGAAAGACGATCGAGCGGGCAATCTCTTCGGGCGAAGCCATCCGTCGGGCCAACAGCTTCGTGGCCAGGTAATCACGGTCCTGCTCGGCGATGGCTTGCTTGCCCATTTCGGTTTCGGTCAGTCCGGGAGCGACGCAGTTGACGCGCACTCTTGGGGCCAGCGTCTTGGCGGCGCTCTTGGTCAGGTTGATCACGCCTGCCTTGGCCGCCGCATAGTGGGCGTGGTGTGCGGCGCCCGTGTGGCCCGCCACGCTGGCCACCGTCACGATCGACGCACCGTCGCGCATCAGCGGCGCCACCGCGCGCAGCACATAGAACATGCCGTTCAAATTGACCTGGATCACTTCGTTCCATTCGTCCGCCGTAACATCCAGAAGCGGCCTGATGACGTTCGTGCCCGCACAGAGAATTGCGGCGTCGAGGCCGGGCACGCTGCCTTCGACTTCGCGCAGCGCCGAATCGACTGAGACCGGGTCCGCCATGTCGAGCCGCACCGTCCAAGACCTTCGCCCCGCGCCAGCCACAGCCTGTGCGGTGGCGGCAGCTCCGACGACGTTGTTGTGATTCGCAAGGACAACGTCGGCGCCTTCCTCGGCCAGCAGGCGGGCCGTGGCCGCGCCGATGCCGCTCGACGCCCCGGTGACAAAGGCGATTTTACCGCTCAGGCCAAGATCCATGCGTTCCGTTTCCCAAGCTCCCCAAGAGGAACCGTGTTCGGTACAAGTCTCTCCTTGGTCAGCTCTGCCGCCACTATAGTCGAAGGAATTGTGGCCGTCGAGCCAGCGGCGCCTTGCGGCGGCCCCCGCCACCCGTCCGGACGACGGAGCCATCCGGCATGCCGGCATCACGGCAACATCACGCGCCCGCCGCAGACTACGAGCGTCTGCCCAGTACTGAAGCTCGATTCCACTGACAACAGGAACAACACGACGTTGGCGGTGTCCTCGCCGTGGCCGATCCGGCCCAAAGGAGTCGATCGAACGATAGCGTCGATCCGGTCTTGGGCGACGCCGGACAAAACCTCTGTGTCGCGGATCGGGGGGTAGTGCAGGCCATTAGATCCGCGGGCCAGTGGCCACGGTCGAAGGCAGTGTTCGGATTCTGTTCGGGCCGCGAATACATCGCCGACCGCGGGTGCGAAAGGCTTCGTCGTTTATGCAAGCTGAAGAATTCAAGCGAACCAATTGAAACCTTCCGCGTCTATGAAGGTATAACCTAGCGGATGCAGCTGATCGTGTGGTCGGCCTGCGCCGCTTCTAACGACGGCCCCAAGCGGGCCAACGAGATTTCCAATGACTTCCAAACGGCCAAGCATCACCAACGAACGCATAGGGACGTGCTTATTTGCCGGTCAACCGGCGAATTCGCTCCCCGCGCATCCGTTGCGCTTGTGACGCTCGGCCGTTCTGGCGAGACAAGGCTTTTCAAAGGCCCGGTGTCACAAGACACCGGGCTTTTTTCGTTGGCGCCCAACCACGGGTCGGTAGCTGAGACGGTTTAGCACCTGCCTGAAAACCAGGAAACGAGGATTCGAGCACCTCCCGACCCACTGACAAAGACAGGGCTCGTTCGTCTAGCGGCTCAGGATGCCGGTGTTTCAAGCCGGAGACCGGGGTTCAACTCCCCGACGAGCTACTTGAAACCAGAACGTAGGAAAGCGGCTATTCCGCCTGGTCGGGGAGACCAAGACATGCGGCAACTACAGCGGCTCAAACGCATACGCCAGATCGGCAACATGGGGTCGTGGCGTAACGGCAGCGCATCCGCCTTTTAAGCGGAAGGGTGAGGGTTCGACTCCCTCCGGCCCCACTGGCTTTTCGGCACGTAGCTCAGTGGCAGAGCGGGACTCTTATAAGGCCCTGGTCGAAGGTTCGATTCCTTCCGTGCCGACTGGCTTGGCGGAGAGGCGGCAAACAAACAACACGGGATCAAGGTGTTAGCGGCAGCATACCTGGCTCTTAACCAGGCTGGTGACGGTTCGAGCCCGTCTGGTCCCACTTGAGGCAAACAGGCACTGGTCGTCTAGCGGCGAAGACACCGCACCCGTAACGCGGCAACGTGGGTTCGACTCCGGGCACCGCGCGCAGCGTGGTCCGGTGCTCTCGATCTTTGACAATTTGGTGATCGCTCAAGCACCCATGATGTAGCGGATGCCTGTCTGCCTGCCAGGCAGAATGTGCCGGTTCGACTCCGGCTGGGTGCTCTTTAGCGGCGTGTAGGAAAGCCTGGGATTCCGCCGGGCACCGCCGGCATGGATGCTGGTGGTCGCGGGAGCACGAGAGCGCCGGTTCAAATCCGGCCACGCCGACTCGATTGCGGTGGAACTCGTGCTGGTACGGGTAGGCGGCTGTTAACCGCCCTGACGCAGGTTCGATTCCTGCCACCGCAGCTTCGACAGAAACGGAAGGGCAAGCCAACCGGCGATGGCAGCCGCCTCGAAAGCGGTCGAGCAGCAATGCCTTGGGAGTTCGACTCTCCCACCTTCCGCCTTGACGTGCCCTTGGCCGAGCGGCAAAGGCTCCAGCCTTCCAAGCTGGCCGACCACTGCTGCGCGGCGGTGCCCGGTTCGACTCTCGCAGGGCACTTTTATTGATCGGGGATCGGCTAACGGCAGACCACCTTGGCTTAGAACCAGGGATGCTGTGGGTTCGAGTCCCACCTGGGCCACTTGAATACAGCTCGTCCTCGTGGAGCAGCCTGGAGTGCTCGCCACCCTGTCACGGTGGAGATCGTGGGTTCAAATCCCATCGGGGACGCTTTAGAAATCGCGGCGCGGTACGCAAACAGGCAAAGCGGCCAAGCTCAAACCTTGGTGACCTGTCGGTTCGACTCCGACCTGCGCCACTCGACAACATGCGTCGGTTGGGCATTGGCAAGCTCACGTGGCCGTAACCCACCCGCCTTCGGGCTTTGCAGGTTCAACTCCTGCCCGGCGCACTCGAAAACACAACTTGGCCCGTTGGTCTATCGGTTCAGGACGCGAGCCCCTCAAGCTCGGAAGGCGGGTTAGACTCCCGCACGGGTCGCTTTGGCCAAGTGGCGCAACTGGAAGACGCACGACGCTCAGAACGTCGGCCCCTCGTGGGCGTGGGAGTTCGAGTCTCCCCTTGGTCACTTTGACGCAGGTGGGCCAGTGCTCAGTGGAGCCTCATAAGCTCCGCGCGCCGGGTGCGACTCCCGGAACTGCCACTTGAACATGGCCGGGTACGCAAACTGGCAAAGCGGCGAGGTCGAGAGCCTCGTGAATTTGTGGGTTCGACTCCCACCTCGGCTACTTGAACGATGATCCCGTGGTCCAACGGCGACGACGCTTGGTTGACGTCCAGGAAACGATGGTTCGATTCCATCCGCATGTCCCTGGAGGCGACTGACCTTTGCAACGTCGGTGCGATGGGTTCGACCCCCATCAGGTCCACTCGACAACATGGGCTGCTGGTCCAACGGGACGACGCCGGCTCCGCAAGCCGGCCCGTAATCCTGGAAACCTGGGCGGTTCGATTCCGCGGCGGTCCACTGAAAACGCAATGGGCTCATCGTCTAAAGGGAAGACGCCAGTCCGGCAGGCTGGCCCAGTTCCCAGATGACAGGGCGGGTTCGATTCCCGCTGAGTCCACTCGATTAAACGGAAGGTAGGCGGATACGGCTTGCCGCGCCGCTTTGCTAAAGCGGTTCCCAGAAAACTGGAATGAGGGCTAGACGACGAACTTTCGCTCCTCGTAAGTGGCCGGTTTAACGCGCCCTTACGTGGCCGGTTTTAGGCGCCCCATGACACAGGAACCGGCGCGAGACGTTGCCCCAGCCGTCCCGGCGCGGTCTAATGGCCTTGCGGGGCTAGTTCTTTCCAACTGTCGGCCAAGAGGGATTAAATGCTCGACATTGCCAAACCAGAGGCTGTGCCTGACTGCGGCGGCACCAGGTGATTGCGGGCCGCCGCGGCAGATGGACTGTACCGCGAGCGCAAGTTCGCGGGCGTCGTGCTCAACCCGCCCAGCGGGCCGCTTACCATCGCCCATGTCCAGGTCGTCGGCATTGGGCAGCACGTACCTCGGTGCCTTGCGGTCCATCGGCCCCTTGCCGAATTGAAACTCGTACATGTGTTCGTCAAAGCGGTCAAAGGCGTCGAAGATGGCGTGGTGCAGGTCTTCGAGGGTCTGGTCGCCACGAATCTGGATGGTCCGCGAGATCACCGGATTCTTCTTGGCGAACTTCTCGCTGATCGGGCCACCCATCAAGAAGACTTCCAGGGTGTATAGTCGCACGTCGCCCTTCTCGGCAAGCTGGTGCAGCTTTACCGGCGAGTTTTTCCGTGCCCTTGGTAGCTCCTTTCTGGGCCGGTCAGAATCGCAAGCTGGAATATGTCGGTTCACCGTCTTTGTCGTTTGCCTCGACGCTTTCCCAGGAGATAGCTCTGCATCAGTTTTCGGTTTTCTGCGGTGGTCGAAGTCGGTTCGGCTTCCTTGCACATTCGGTCGTACAGGGCAAGAGCGTATTCCCAAAGCTCGTCGGCAATGGCATTGTCGGCCTGCGTCGTCTCGAATGCCGTCAACACGATCTCAACCAGTGGCAGGAACTCCGAATCATCGATAGCGGGCCCCTTATCCTGACGAGCAAACATCCCGTCAATTTGAGCTTTGCCGAGTTCGATCAGGAGCGTCTTGTCGTCGTCGTTCCTGAGGTCTTCCTTCCCATCACGCATGAGGCAACGTTCGCGTGCAAGTCAGGTAGCTACTTGTCCAGCAGTCGCCCCCGCGCAGCATCCGGTCACTCCATCTCGCGCCAGTCCGGCAGTCCCTTCCTCATGCTCTTCGTCGCGCGTGTTCTACCACGCCCGGTTCGGGATAGCCGCAGTGCCCCTGGCTCGCCAGGTCTTGCAAGGTGTACTGCACCACCGCCTGTGCCCGATAAGGGCTGTTGCTGCCGCACGTAACGCTTCCAACTCGTTCGCGCGGCAATCCGCTTGCGAAGCGACGGCTTGCGAAATCCCCACTTCATGCGGCACTTACCGGGCGAACGGCACAGGGACTGTGCCTGCTACTGAAGGCGAACGGCACGCAACGGCACAGGCAACGAGCCTGCTCGTTTCCGGTGATCCTACACCAGTGGGGTGGCCCGTGCAAACGGATTTCCCACGCGCGTGCGCGATACCGCCGCTGCGCTCGAGTGCCTGTTTCTTCGCATCTTCCACCGTTTCAAAATCGGCGGCCCGTCCTGCCGGCGATTTTTTCGCCGCGAGTGGCGAAAGAATCGCCATGTCGCAGGGGGGCATCATGGCGGGCGGCTCGATTGCGCTCAAATCTGCCGTGATTTCCGCGGATCCCAATTGCACCGCCGACTTCGGCGCACGGCGTGCATAGGGACGGCCATCCGGAACGAAATTCGATGGGAGGAGAGCAGGCCAATGCCGACGCGGAAAGGTTTTACGCTGGTCGAACTGTTGGTGGTGATTGCGATCGTCGGCATTTTGATCGGGCTTCTGCTGCCGGCCGTGCAGGCGGCACGCGAAAGCGCGCGGCGGACGCAGTGCGTGAACAATTTGAAGCAGATGGGCATCGCTTTTCAGAACTACCACGATGCGATGCGTCGCTTGCCGCCCGGCTACCTCGCCGCCGGCCCGTATGTCGACGGAGAAACCGACACCACGCCCGGCTGGGGCTGGGCCGCGTTCCTGCTGCCGAATATGGAGCAAAACGCGGTCTCTCAGTCGGCCAACTTCAGCCTCCCCGTCCAGCACCCCGCGAACGCCCGTGCGGTTCAAACCTGGGTCGCCCCGTACCTCTGTCCTTCGGACATCGTACCCGACACGCCGTACGCCCTGCCCAATGCGTCGGGCAGCACGGTGGCGCTGGCGGCGCCGGCGAGCTACGCTGCTTGCACCGGCAGCGATGCCTTCGAAGTTTTCGCGGCGACCGGCGACGGCCTCTTCTACCGCAACAGCGGAACGCGGTTCGCTGAGATCCTCGATGGAACGACCTTCACGATCCTGGCCGGTGATAGAGCCTTCGGAATTTCCCAAGGCATTTGGGCCGGGGCGATGAACAACGCCGCGGTCGTGCGAGGCAAGTACAACACCTGCCAGCCCGTCGTGGCGGGTACGTACTTGCAAGCTTCCGGACTGACTCTTGCGCACGCCCACTTGAACAACGCCGCATTCGACGGCAACGACGGCGCCGGCCTCGACGACTTTTCGAGCATGCACCCGGCAGGCTCGAACTTCGTCTTCGCCGACGGCTCCGTCCACTTCATCCAGACCATCGCCGCGGACGGCCCAAACGGTTACACGAGCGAAGGTTTGATCTTTCAACGGCTGGGGACCCGCGGCGACGGCCTGACCGTTCCGGGTGATTTTCTGAAGTGAGCGGGCGAGCATCTTCCGCCTTCGGCCCGCTGGCCTTATCTTGGGGGCATGAGTTGGCAAGGCATCGAAGGACATGACGACGTTGTGGAACAGTTCCGCCGCACGCTGGGCCGCGGGCGGCTGGCCAGCACCTATTTGTTCGTGGGGCCAAACGGCGTCGGCAAGCACGCCTTCGCCCACAAGCTGGCCCAGACGCTGTTGTGCCAGACCAATCCGCCCGAACGACTCGAACCGTGCGGCCACTGCGCGAGTTGCCAGCAGGTGCAGGCCGGGACGCATCCCGATTTGATCGTCGTGGCCAAGCCGGACGAGAAAAGCGAAATCCCGGTTCAGCTTCTGATCGGCAGCGGCGACCGGCGGATGCGCGAGGGGCTGTGCCACGACATTTCGCTCAAGCCGTTCATGGGCGGGCGACGGGTGGCCATCATCGACGACGCCGACTATCTCAACGAGGAAGGGGCGAATTGCCTGCTCAAAACGCTGGAAGAGCCTCCGCCGCGGTCGGTGATCATTCTGGTCTCGAGCAGCGTCGACCGGCAGTTGCCGACCATCCGCTCGCGATCGCAAATCATCCGCTTCGCTCCGCTGGCCCGCGACGTCGTGGCTTCGCTGTTGTTGTCGCAAGGCATAGCCGCCAATCACGAGGAGGCGCAGCGGCTGGCGACCTATAGCGAAGGGAGCTTGGCACGAGCGCGCGAGCTGGCCGGCGCCGAGTTGTGGAAGTTCCGTGGCGAGTTAGTCAGCCGGTTGGCCGAGGCACGGTTTGACAGCGTGCGGCTGGCCAAGGCCGTGCTGGCCTTTGTCGACGAGGCGGGCAAAGAAGCGCCGTTGCGGCGAGCGCGTGCCCGGCAGATCGTGACGTTCGCGGCCGAGTTTTACCGGCAGCTCGTGCGGCGCTTGACCGGCGTTTCCCCGACCGGCGACGCCGAGCTGGCGAAGGCGGTCGAAATCGCGGCCATGAATTGGCCGGCTGGCGGAGAAGACGCGGTGGCCTGCGTCGAGCGATGTTTTGACGCGCTGGCCCACATCGACCGAAACGCCAACCAGGCGATCTGGATCGAATGTTGGGTGGACGACCTCTCGCGGCTGATTGCCCGAAAAGCCGCGTAGCGGAGTCGCTGTAGGGTGGGACCAGCGAGCTTGCGAGCGCCTGCCCACCGATTGCGACGTCGATTACGGTGGGCCAGCGCTCGCAAGCTCGTTGGTCCCACCCTACATCTACTGGCGACCTACGTCTGGCCGAACGGTTTTTCGCCGGCGTCGGGCGGCACGGTTTCACGGGGCGGCTCGGAAGACGCGACGTCGTTGGGAGGCTCTTCCAGCGTCGGCTCCGAAGCGGGCGGCTCGAACTTGGGCGCCGTCGCCTCTTCGCGGTCGTCGATTTCATGGTAGCGCCGCACCTGAGAAGGACGCGAGTCGGACTGGTGCAACTCGTTTTGCAGATCCTGCATTCCCTTTTTGAACTCCCCCAAGCTCTTGCCCACCGAGCGGGCCACGCTCGGCAACTTGGAGCCGAACAGCAGCACCGCCACCACGCCCACCACCATCAATTCGACTGGACTTAGACCAAACATACCGATCTCCCCGACCAGTTGAGAGTTAATTCAGGACTTACAGGGCCGAACATTCACGGATTGCCCGACGGAGCCGCACCGCCGCCTTCCGTGTCGTCATGCTCGATCTCGTTCACGCCTTTCTTGAACTCGACCATGCTCCGCCCCAGCGAGCGCATCAAGCTTGGCAGACGATTTCCGAACAGCAACAACACCACCCCGCCCACCACCAACAGCTCGACCGGACCGACGCCAAATATGCCAAACAACGGAACCCCAAACAGCGCAAGCATGGCCGAGTTCTTTCAGATGAGCGTGGCAGCCGAATACCGTAGCGGACGACTGCCAGCGGAAGTTTTAGGCGGGCTTCGACGACGGCCCGCGCTACGGCTGCGCAAGGCCACCGCCATCAATATGCAATTGTACTGGCGAGCGGGTGAGTGTCAAACACCCGTCGCCCGCTTACGGCGTAAGCCGTGTAGGGTGGGGCCAGCGAGCTTGCGAGCGCCGGCCCACCGCAATGGACGTCGCAATCGGTGGGCCGGCGCTCGCAAGCTCGCTGGTCCCACCCTACGGAATAGTAATGCTGGCAATCACTTAGCGTCGCCAGCGGCCTCGGCGGCCTGCACGTAAAGCGGCAAAAAGCGGTAATAGACCTCGAGGCAAAGTGCCCCTAGGGCGGTCGAATAGACGCGGCCGCCATGCCCGCCCCAAACCGGGTCGGGATCCCAGCTTCCCGACAGGTCGCCCTCGGTGCGCTGGCTGGCGATGAGCGTCGGCTCCAGGGCGTTCTTCCACCGCTGCCAATGCGCGCCTTGCAGTTGGAACATGCCCAGCGTGGCGTAGTACCAGTAATAAAAGTTGCTCGGGCCGCGTCCGGGCAAGCTGGTGGCGATATAATCGCCCGCCTCGTCGCTGGCCGGGTTGTTTCGCGCCAGTCCCAAAAACTGCCGGCAGACGAGGGCCTCGGCCGTCATGCTCACGGTGACGCGCTCGCCGGCCACGCTCATCGGCCGGTAGCTGGCCAGTCCGCCGTGCCTGCCCGACGAAACCGTCTGCAGGAAGCGGAGCATCCCTTGCCGGGCCTTGGGGGGCACCTCGATGCCGGCCAACTCGGCACTTTTCAGTGCCATGAGCTGCCAGCCGAGCTGACTCGTGTCGCAGACGGTCTCGGCGGGCTTGTAGCGCCAGCCGCCCGAGTGGGCCTGCGCGGCCAGCGTATAGCCGATGGCCTTTTGCACCGGCACTAGAAAGCGATCGTCCTGGGTCATGGCGTAGGCTTCGCTCAACGCCAGGGCGGCCATGCCGTGGCAATACATGATGGCGAACTGATCGGCGTCGCCGCTGAGGTTGCCGTTCTCCTTTTGCGTGGCCACAAGGAATTCCAGCCCGCGATCGACGGTGTCTTGATAGTCGCCTTCGAGCTGCGTGTGGCCGTTGCCGAGAAAGGCGAGCAGAGCCAGCCCGGTGACGCCGTTGTCGGCCTCGACGCCGACGTTGTAAAGGTGCTGGTTGCCGATGCGGCGGTCTTGTCCGGCGCCGAAGCGGCTGGCGTCCCAGCGGCCGTCGGTGTGCTGATGGGCGGCCAACCACTTGAGCGCCGCCGCGACCGCGGCCTCGGTGGCGGGCGAACCGCCGTGCGAGGCGATGATTTCGGCCTTGTGCAACGCGCGGCGGTTTTCATACACCCGCGGAGTTTCGCCCGGCTCGTCGGAGGCCGGTTTGCGCGGGGCCAGCAGGGGGTTGGCAATCATGTCGGGCCGGAGTGCGGCCGCAGGCGATGCGGCTTCGGCATTGCGACGGGCGTCGCGGTGGACGATCGAGCCGAGATTCGCTTCCCGCCGCAGGTCGTCGTTGGCCGTGCGGCGGTTCGAGTCGCTCAACGTCTCGGCATCGAGCGGCGTGGCGCTGCGGGCCGGCTGATCGCTGGAGGGCGCCGGCGACAAGGGGCCGGGCTTGGCCGCGGGCAACTCGACCATTCGCGGCAGGGCCGGCACGTCGCTCAACTCGCCCGGCAAGCCTGGCGCAGCGGCCGACATCGTGGGAGGGCCGGGCTTTTTCGGCGACTCGGCTTTCGTCGGGCCTGTGCGTTCCACGAGCGCCGGGTCGCGGGTCTCGCGGCGGCTGGCGGCCGGCGCTTCGATCGGCTCTTCCTCGGCGGCGTCGATCGTCGATTCTGGTTTCACCTCGGCCAACGACGCGGGATCGGGCCTGGCCATTTCGGCCGGCATCAGATCGGGATCGGCCGGCAACACGGCTGATACATCGACGTTTTCATCCAGCGGCTGGGCGATCGGCGGGGCCTCGGGGCGGTCCAGTTCGCTGGGTTTCGAGTCGGGCGGGGAGTCGGTGGCAAATGTTTCCCATGGTTTTGCGGCCGCGGGGCTTCCGCTGGCGGCGCCTTCTTGCTCGTCGGAGTGGGGATCGGCGTCAACCAGTCTGGCGCGGGTCACCTCTTCGGCCGGCGCCGCGCCCACGATCTCGATGGTCGTGGCGTAGGTGGCCAGCAGGGCGTGGGTGAGCAGCGACAAAATGATGCACTTCTTCAGCGGCTGCGACTGGCCCCAGCGCGTGACCATCATCAAGAGCAGCGTGGCCGTGACGCAGATCATCCCCAGCCACACGATGCCCAACAGCAACTGGGGCCCCGTGAGATAGTCGAGCCAGCGGTCGAGGCGGAGGGAGGTCATCAGAAATAGCCCTGCTTGAGAACCGTGTTTTCTTCAGGTTCCTCGACGCCGAAGAGCCCGCTGAGGTGGTTGACAAAACGCAAGAACATGTCTGGGTTGAATGGGTTGTCCTGGAGGAATTTAAGGAACTTCTTCCGACCAGCTTTGCGTCCCGCGGACGTGCCAAAGCTCGCGCGAACGTTCGAGGACATTCGTTTTTGCTTGCGGAGAATGATGACCTCGTCAATATCGGTGGGGGCCGTGCTCTGCGGCAGCATGTCCAGCCATTCACATAATAGAAAGTATTTCGCTCCGGTGACAGCGGCCTTTGTGTCGTGGGCTGTCGCGACCGCCTCTTGAAACATCGTCTTGTCGAGGTTGGTTTTGCACTCGGCGCATACGTAGCCGACATAAAGCGCCTTGGTCGTCGCTTCCTTGAAATGTTCGTCATGCGATGCCCGGAGGTAAACCGCTTTTCCGATGGCAAAGTCCTGGTCCTTGGTTCGGACGGTGATTCCGCCGCCCTTCGCCGGGGCATCGAGGCTCGAGGCGAAGTAGATGGACGAGAAGGTCGTGTTGGGCCCGATCGCGATTCCCGTCGTGTCGCGGTCCCGCATCACGCACTTGTAGACCAGGTGCGGGAGAAACTCTTCGATCACGCTGTTATCGAGCTTGGTCTGGCCTTTTTGGCGGTAGAGAAAGTCCGCTTCCCGATCGAAGATCACCTCCACGTCGAGATAGAGCCTGTAGTCGTTGAGCAGCGCCACCATCCGCTTGACAAGGTCATCGACACTGCTGCCATTTGCGCTGCGCAGTTTCTTCACCCACTCGTCATATCTGCGGATCGCCCCTTCGATGACCGGCTTATCTTCCGGCGGAAGCTTGTCGTTGGCCAAGGTGGCCTGCAGCTTTTCAAGATGAGGCGTGGGCAGTTTCATGTCTCTGATGCGCGTCAGTATTTAGGCGAAAGTAGACCGCGGACGGCTTGACTTCGGCAGCCCTACGAAGGGAATCGTGGAGATCTTCCTCCGATTCCACCGGGCAGTAGTCGAGAGCTTCCGTAAGCACTTCCTTTGCAATCGCGCCCGGTGCCTCGTTTTCGGCCCGCGCTTCGTCCGCACGGCGAAAATGCAAGATGTCTTCGTAGATGAGCCTGCCAAATTTGTTCTTGAAGACCCGCTCTTGCCGTGATTCCGCCGACAGTGCCGCACAGCGAGTGCCGATGCGGACGACAATGTCACCGTTGTAAAACGGTGTCTTGCGCACGTTCGATTCCCTCCCAACGACAAGAATGATCCGGGCCGACGGCTTGCAAACCCGCCGCATTTCTGCCAGCACCTGACACATGTCGAGGCAATACTGAATCACCGTCAGAAATCGATTTCCCCGATGCTTCCTGTTCGCTCCAATTTCCGACTTGGCTACGTGCAGCAGGTCCCAGCCCATCGCCTCGGCCGACGCGCGGTATTGTTGGTGGTAGTTAAAGACGTTGATATAGGGTGGGGAAGTGGTAACCAAGTCGACCACTTCCGGGCCCAGTGGTAAATGTCTGGCGTCACAGTTCACAAAGTCGACCGGCTCGTCCGTGAACGGCAACTCAAGAGTTTGTCGTGATAACTTGCGCCAGGTAGCGAAGATTCTCTTCATAGCCACGTCAGGCCCGTAGAAATCGAGAAGTACGATGAGTGTTTCCAGCAACCGGCCGGTTCGCGACCCTGCCCCTTGCCGCCTCCAGAGATTCAGGAGTTTTTGTCTCGCGCCTGCCTCATGGCCGGGCTCGCCAAGGGCTGAAAACAGCGGACCAAATCCGAGCGCGTCGACGAGTGCCTCGTCAATTTCCTTAATCGTTTCCTTGCGCGTCTCTACGGAGTCGTTCATAAAGGCGTAGGTCTGCGCCATTTTGCAGGCGGCGGGGTTGATCTCGGCTCCAAACGGTCGTTGTCGCAGGCGGGCCGCTTCAACAAGAACCGTTCCGCTTCCCATAAACGGGTCCAGCACGATATCCCCGCGCCGGCCGTAAGTCTCGAGGAGCACGTGGACCAACTGGGGAGAGAACTGCCCATTCCACGGAAAAAGGTTGCTTCGGACCTTGCCGTCAATATTCAATCGGTCTTGTGAAATGGATGTCGCATCCAGGGACACATCGGCCAGACGGCACACCACGCGGGTCGCAGGGTTCTCAGTCGAATGTGATGCAGCGCCAGGCTCATCGCCAGTGAAAAGCACTCGGGAGCGGCATTGCCTGGCATGGTCCGTCATTTTAGCTTCTACCTCTGCGGTGGATTGGCCAATCTTACCGAAATCCCCAGTTCCGAAATGCCCGCCTGCTTGCAGGCGTTCAGCACCTCGGCCACGCGTTGAAACTTTCCTTCGCCGTCGCCGCGGACCAGCACGCCGATGTCGGCATATTGCCGTCGCGCCTCGGCCAGCCGATCGGTCAGACTCGGCAAGCTCGGCACAACTTGCCTGTCCATTTCGATCACTCCGTCGCGATAAATGTTAATGGTCTTCTTTTCCGGCGGGGCGGAGAGGGCGCTAACGTCGCTGACTTCGGGCACAAACAGGTCGAGCCGACGCTCCTGCTCCGTGAACTTGCTGGCGGCCATGAAAAACAGAATCAGGCAGAACAACACGTCGACCATCGACGTCAGGTTCAAGCTCGGCGCTTCGTCGCGATAGGTCTTGAGGGGCATGGTAGGGCGATTTTGGATTTTCGATTTTGGATTTTCGATTCCAAGGGAAACACCGACCTCAGCCTGTAATCCAACATCCAAAAACCAAAATCAGCATCAGGTTACTGGTTCTCGGCTGCGGGACCGGGTCGATTTCACCGTGGTCTGCAATGCTTCGGCCGAAATCGCTGAAACGACGTCCTGGCCGAGGGCGTCGATCTCGATGATCAGCCGGTCGACGCGGCTGAGGAAAAACAGGTAGCAGACCAGGGCCGGAATGGCGACCGAAAGACCGGCCGCCGTCGTAATCAGCGCTTCGCTGATGCCCCTCGATAGCAGTTCGGGCTTGCCCATCGCGTCGTGGCCCGAGATGTCGTTGAACGCTTTGATCATGCCGAACACCGTGCCCAGCAGTCCCAGCAAGGGCGAAATGGTGGAGACGGCGTTGAAGATGCGGATGTATTTCCGCAGGCCGTTGGAGGCCCGTTCGCCCGCGTCGAGCACCGCCTGCTCCACCTCCACGGCCTGACGGCCCCATTTTTTTACCGCGGCCGCAAACACCTGCGCCACCGGACTGCCGTTCTCCTCGCAAAGCGCCAAAGCTTTTTCTTTGTCGAGCTGCCCTTCGCCCAACTGGTGCAGAAACCGTTTCACGAACGGCCGCGGAATCACCCGGCCCCAACGCAGCGCGATCGCCCGTTCGAACACAAACACCAGCGTGATGAACGAGCAGAAGATGATCGGCACCATCAAGATGCCGCCCGCTTTGACGATTTGCAGCAGATTGCGCTGCGGAATCAGATCGCTCGTCGAGGCGGGCGCGGCGGCAACGGGCGATTGTTCCGCAGGATCGTCCTCTTGGGCCCAGGCGGAACCGGCGAATTGGCCGATCGCGAGCGCCAAGACGGCGACGACGCCTCTCAGCCAATTTGCAATTTGCAATTCCCCTTCGTTGTGTTGCTGCATCTCGATCATTTCTGCGCACGGGCCTCAAAGGCTTTCAACCGTCCGGCCGCGTCTTTGGCCAGCGGCGAATCGGGATACGCCTTGACCAGCTTCGCGTAAAGCTCCTGCGCCTCTTTCGGCTCGCCAAGATGTTCGTGGCACTTGGCCGCTTCGAACAAGGCCGCGGCCTGCCACATCGGGTAATCATACAGGATTTCGACCTTGAGATACTCGCGCAGCGCCGATTCGTAGTTCTTCTGGTGAAAGAACGTCTCGCCCAGCATCCATTGGGCCTTGGCCGCCGTTTCGGTCTTGGCGCCCGACTCGCTCTTGACCACGCGGCGATAGGCGGCGCGGGCCTCGTCAAACTCTCCCAAGCTGGCTTGGCAACGGCCGATCACGTAATCGATCTCGTAAAGCTGCTCGAAATCAGGAAAATCGGTCTCGATCTGCGAGGCCAACTCCAAGGCGTCGTGCCACTGCTTCTGATGGGTAAGAATCTGCGCCCGGCGAAGCGGGACCATCGCCAGCCACTTGTCGTTTCGGCCACTCGTGGACTCGGCCAACTCTCGGAACAACTCCGCCGCGCGATCGAACTCGCTTTGTCGATAGGCCGCTTCCGCCGTCAGGTAACGGGCCAACGGCAATAGCGGGCTGTCGGGGAAGTCGGCCGCCAGCCGCTGCAAAGGGGCCGGCACGCGCGGCCACTCGTTTTTCGCCGCCGCGATTTGTCCCTCAAGATAGAGTGCGTGCGGCAACACCTGCGGACCCGGCTCGCCAGCGATCAGTTCGGCGACAAGCTGTCCGGCACGTGCATAGTCCTTCGCTTCGTAGGCCCGCTCGGCCAGGCGATAGACCGCGTCGGCCCAAAAACGGCTGCGCGGCATGGCCGCCCGCGAACGCTCGAAGATCGCGTCGGCCTTGTCCAGCTCGCCCGCCGCGCGCAGCGCCCAGGCCCATTCATAAAGCACGGCGTCGTGCTCCGGCGAGTCGGGAAACTTGCGGTCGAGCTCTTCATAAAGCTTTGCGGCTTCTTTGGGCCGCTTGAGTCGCTCCTCAAGTCGGGCGGCGGCCAGCATCGCCAGGGCAAGTTGCGGGCTGGACCCATAAGCCTCCATCACCTGGCGATACGACCGCAGGGCCGCTTCGTGCTTCTCGAGATGGTCCAAAAGCTGCCCGCGAGCCAGGGCCGCTTCCGAGGCCAGCGGATCGCCGGCGTAATCAGCGAGCAACTGGTCCAAGGCCGCCACGGCCTGCGACGATTCGTCCAGCTTCACGCGGCTGCGTGCCAGGCCCCACAGGGCGCGAGCGCGGTAAGCCGATTTCTCGCTCGCCAACTGCTGATACAATTCGCTGGCCCAGGCCGGATCGTTCTGCTCGAGTGCCGCATCGCCCAGTGCCAGCACGGCCGCGGGCAACACCTCGCTGCCGGCGGCCTGCTGCGATGCCTCCCGAAAGACGGTCTTGGCCCGTTCAAGCTGGTTCGTCTTGGCCAGGCACACGGCCAACTCGGCGCGGGCCCAAGTGGCCGCCTGCGGTTCGGGCATGGCAGCCAGCAACCGTTCGAGCACTCCGGCGGCGTCCGCAAAGCGATCGAGCCCCACCAGCGACGCCGCCCGTTGCCGCTGGGCATCGATCCACAACTCGCGATCGTCGGCCGACGGCTGCTCGGCCAGCGAGAGGGCATCGATCGTCTGCAATGCCTCGTCGAACCGTGACTGGCCGACGTAGGCCGCGGCCAGCAGGCAGCGATCGGCGTTTTGCCGCTCTTGTCCGGCGGTTGTGAGCAACCTCTCGAACAGCACCGTGGCAGCCACGTAATCCTTTCGCGCCAACAGCGAACGTCCCACGATGCGATCGACCTGGGGCCTGAGTGCCGTCTGCCGATAATGCTCGCCGAACTGCGCGGCAAGCTGATCGACCGAGGGATGGTCGCCCGTCGCCAACGCCACCTGCATCAGTCCCAGCAGGCTTTTTTCCGCCAGTTCGGTCTGCGGCCAGTTCTTGAGCACGAGCGCGAATTCGGCTTTGGCCTCGGCCGTTTTGTCCGCGTGAAACAGGGCGTCGCCGGCGTGAAAATGGGCGGCGGCGGCCAACTTTTGGTCGCCGCCGGCCCGCTCAGCGGCCGCCTGCAAGCTTTCGGCGGCTGTGGTCCAATCACCCTGGGCGGCCTGTACGAGTCCCAGCCAATAGCGGGCTTCGACGGCCACCGAGGGTTCCTCCAGCAGCGATTCGAACCGCTGCCGGGCCAAATCAAGACGATGCAATTGAAACAGCGATTCTCCCTCGGCGAGTGCGGCCTTGGTCCGCAAGCCGCTACGGGCAAACCGCGGATGCTCGATGAGCTCCTGGAACGAAGCCAACGCCTGCTCATAGTCGCCCGTGGCATAGAAGCTGGCCGCCAGGCGGAATTGGGCGTTGTCGGCCAGGTTGCTCGTTGGCTTGGCGGCGACGGCCAAGAACAGCCGCCGGGCGTCGTCGTGCTGGCCCTGCGCCTCCAGCGATCGGGCCAGGCCAAACCGGCAATCATCCGCCAGCGGACCCTGGGCAAACCGCCGCAAGGCCTCGGTGAAAAGCTGTTGGGCCCGCGGAAAGTCATTGTTGCGCAAGGCCAGGTCGCCCAGGTAGGGCAAGGCGTAGGCATTGAGCGGGTCGTCGGGCAAGTCACGGGTAAAACGGTCGAGCTCGGCGCGGGCCCGATCGTAGTGCCCGGCCAGGTAAGTCGCCTCACCGGCCCGAAACCGCGCCTTGTTCGCCAGCCGGTCTTGGGGCGACTGTTCGGCAAAGGCGCGAAACGCCTGGGCCGCCTCGTCGAACCGCCGCAATTGCACGAGCGATTCGGCCAGATAAAACCGGGCTTTGCCGGCGTTGGCGTGCTGCGGGTAGTCGGCCAGAAACGTGCGGAACTCGTCGGCGGCGAATTTCCAGCGCTTTTGCTGATAGTGGCCCGCCGCCACGGCATACTGGTCTTCGGCCGGTCCCGCGGCAGCCGTAGCGCAGGGCAAAGCGAGCACGACCGCGACGAACGCCGGGGACATCCACTTTACTTTCGCACGCATCGCAGCCGTGAGGTTCCGTACAGGCAAACAGTTGACGGTTTCATCCTAATCCTGTTGCGCGGGCAGTGGCAAGTCCACCGCCCGCCCAGTGCTATGTCACTCGTCGATGGATGGATAGGTGGCGGATGCGCTTGGATCGGCGCGCCGAACGTGCTGTAACGCGCGCCGTCGCCCCGCGGGCAACGGCTGCCCGCTGCCTGGTCATCGCCGCAAAGCCGGGCCGGACGCGGCTTTTGTGCGGATCCGGTTCGCAACGGCACGCGAGTCGGCCATGCGGTACACGCTTTGCCGCTCTTGATGGTTGGACTGAAAGAGCAACCAGACCGTTGTTTTCAGGAGCGGGTCATGTTTACGATCGAACGGCGAAGTGTGCCGCAATCGCACGAGGTGATCTGGTGGGCGCTGGTCTTGGCGTTCGCAACGATCTTTGTCTTGTTGATGCACTGAGCGCCGAAAGCCAGGGCTCGGCTGCGCGAAAAAGGGAGGGAACGATGTTTCTCGAATTAGAAAGCGCCGAACAGCAGTTATTGATCGAGTTGGTCGCCGCTCGGCTCCACGAGTTGGAGCGGGCGGGCGGGGGAAGCACCTCGCAAACGGCGGAGGGACTGGACGGGCCTCGTCAGATCGAGGTTCTCGAGCACATCCTGCACCATCTGCACGAGGCGGAGTTCGACGTGACCTGTTAGAGTGTTCTGTGAGTCGTCGCCGGAATGACGCCATGCTGAGCGAACGTTGGACCTACACTTGCCGCGCCTCGGAACCACCCGTGTCGGTCAGGCGTTGCCGCAGTTCGGCCAACTCTTGTTCGAGTCGCGCCTTGTCGGCCATCGTCTGATCGAGTTTGGCCGCCATCTGCGCAGCGAACTCGCGCTCCTCCGGCGGAGTGCGAAGCCATTGGGCCGCAGCCGGATCATAGAGCCGAAGATCCTCGCTGTCCGCTTCGAAGTGCAAACCGAGCACCTCGCTGACCAACAGGCCCGATACCATCGGCATTGGCACGTCATGGCCCGCTTGAAGAAGAACGCCCTGCGGCGCCGGATCGAGATATTCGGCGTACGGGTCGAACAGAACGTATTCGCGGACGCCGAGGATGTCGCGATAGAGCCACTTTTTGTCGAGGTCTTCATCGCACGTGCCGGCGCTGGTGAGTTCGACCACCAGGTCGGGCCCCTTGCCTTCCTCCCAGAGCAGATACTTCTTGCGCGGCTTGTCTTTGGGCACGCCGCGCACCACGAACAGGTCGGGCGAGACGTGCTTCAGGCGGTCACCCGGCACGTAATAGATGAACAGGTTGGCGGCCACGAAGACCTGCGGGTCGCTGGCGTACCAGACATCGAGAGTCTCTCTGAGATACGACAGGTTGCGAAAATGGACGGGCGTTTCTCCCACGGGGCGGCCATCGGAATGGGGTTAACAATCGTCGGCGTCGGCCTCGGGCGGCCGCGGCGAAAGTGTAAGCCGCATATTCTTGCTCCGACTAAAAGGCTCAGGAATCCGGCGCCGGCGATACGCCGAGCCCCAACTCTTCAAGCGAGGCCGCCGACAATAGCGCGCGCCCCAACTCCATGAGCCGATCTTGCGGAAGCGCCTCTAGGTCGGCAAGCGCCTGAGGCGGCAATGGGCCGAACCGCTCTTCGAGCTGTCCTCGAAACAGTTTCAGCATTCCGCGTTGTTCTCCGCGCTGCTCAACGTGATCCAACAAACCCAATTCCATCGTTCGCACTCCCGGATCTGGATGGTTACGAAGCATGTTTTCAAATTGTTCCCGCTGCTGCTCGTCGGTCGGCAGATACGCGCTCACGCATTCGCAAAGCAACGTCTTTCGGTAAGCATTCACGGGAGAATGCACGAGCCGCTCCAGCGCCTCGCCAGCTAACGCTATTCTCCGCTCTTTCGGCACGCGCATCAAGGCCGCCAGGGCCACGCCCAGCCAATTGTCCTGCCTCAAATACTGCTCCGCGTCGAGGGCCGGCAGGCCGACGTACGGGTAATTGAAACGCACGAGCTGGTGCTCCCAGAAGTGCTCTTCGTAGGCGTCCCAGCCGATCCCGTCCAGGCCAACCCGCAGATAAACTCCGATCGGCAGCACCGGCAGGTCGTGGCGGCGGCGCAGCGGCTCGTAGTAATGAAACATCCGACGGCGGAGCGGCGCCGCGGTGTCGGCGGCTTCGATTTCGACGTGAACCAAGGCGAGCCAACTTTCGGCCGACCGCCCATCCGGGCCGGGAATCGGCTCGCGCGTCGCCAGCTTCGCGATGACATCGACAAAGCGGCTCTCGCCTTGCAGGGCATCGCTCACGAGCTCTTTGTCGAGCCATTCAACGCTATCGAAGTCGAACCGCTCAGCCCAGGGAGGGAAAAAGAGCCAAAAGAACTCGGCGAAGAATTGCTTGAGCAGTCTCTTGAAACGCGGGTCGTGCATCGGTTTCCTCTCAGACGGCCGCACCGGCAGGGGATGCTCGCAGACTGGATCTTTCGGTTGTACCCAACGAAACGTGCAATGCTGGCCACGAACCATCTTACCCGTCGAGCCTCACGAGACGCAGATTTTGAAATTCAATGCCCGTGTTTTGGTTCCGCAAGCAGATTTTGCCCTCAACCTCCTCCGCTCCCCAAGCTTCGTTCACCACCGCATCGTTTATCGTGACTTTAATCCGGTCATCCTTGCATTCAATCGCCCGCATCGGCGGCGCTCGCATCGCTTTCACTCCCGCCGCGCGGAAGCTGGCGGAGGTAGATGTTCTTGAAGTAGAGCCGCGTGCCGTGCTTTTGCAGCTCGATCGGCCCCTTTGAATAAGCCGGCTTGTTCGGCTCCCAAAAGTTTTCCAAGGCCACGTTGTCGACGACAACGACCTCGTTGAGCTTGACGCTCACACGATCTCCGGACATCGTGATTTTGAACGTATTCCATTCGCCGATGGGCTTGTCGGCGACGATCAGCGGCCGGCTGGCGTGGTTCTGGTTGTTGAAGAGCCCACCCGAGCCGACGCCTTTGGCCGCGTCGCTCGCGTGATCCCAGATTTGCACTTGCGGCATGCCGCGCAGATAAATGCCGCTGTCGCCGCCCGGCTCGATTTTCCAGTCGACCCAAAGCTCGAAGTCGCCGTAATCTTTCGCGGTCGCCAGACCGCTCCCCTGGCCGTCGAAAACGAGCATGGCATCACGCACGCTCCAATGCTTGCGCATTTCCGTGTCGGCCTGGTTTTGCGCCGCGGCCAATTGGGCTCGCGACGCTTGAGCGCGTTTGGCGGGACTGTCGAGCGGCGGCTTCGGCACGCCACGCCAACCCGACAGATCTTTGCCATTGAAGAGCGCGACGAACCCCTCGGGCGGCACGTTGTCTGCGGCCGGTTCCCGCGGCCACGCTTCAAGCTTCGTCACCTGCTTGGCCTTGGTTTCGAAGGTGATCTCGACCTTCTGCCCGGTCTCGAAGCGGTGCAGCCCCGATACTTCGCCCTTGAAGACGATCTTCGTAGCGCCGGCGATCTTGAACTGCGCGGTCTTCTCTCCGTTGGCGGTTTTGCGGCGAACGGTGATTGTGCCGGCCGCGACATCCACGGCCTCGATCGTGCCGGTAGCGGTCACGGTTTCCGCCGAGAGCGAAGTGCTAAATGAAAGAAGCGATGCTGTGACGACGATTCGGGCGATGTTCGGCATGATGCTGGATGTCAATTCATCAACCACAGGTGAATCCTCACTATCGGTGTCCATCGGTGCCATCCGTCGTTTCTTCCCTTGGATCTCGCGGCGTCGAAGCAACGGGGGCCGGCCGAAGAGGACCGACGGAGGCTCAGGAATCCGACGCTGGCGAGTTGCCGAGCCCCAGTTCCTCAAGCGAGGCCGCCGACAACAGCGCGCTACCTAGCTCTAGAAGCCGATCTTGCGGCAACACCTCAAGGCGGGCGAGAGCGTCGGGAGGCAAGGGGCCGAACCGCTCTTCAAGTAGCCGTCGAAATAGTTTCAGCATGCCGCGATGTTCGACATGGTCTAACAAGCCGATTTCCATTGCCTGAACTCCTGGGTCCGGATGATTTCGCACCATTTCTTCGAATTGCCGCTCCTGCTCCTCGTCCGTCGGCAGGTAGGCACTGAAGCACTCGCAGAGCAGCGTCCTGCGATAGACATCGTCAGGGCAATGCACGAGCCGCTCGAGCGCCTCACCCGCCAACTGTATTTTGCGTTCTTTAGGAACTTGCATCAAGGCTGCCAGCGCCACACCAAGCCAATTATTTTGCCGAAGGTATTGCTCCGCATCGAGAGCGGGAAGTCCGACGTACGGGTAGCTGAAACGCACGAGCTGGTGCCCCCAAAAATGCTCCTCGTACGAGTCCCAACCAATCCCGTCCAGGCCGACGCGCAGAAAAAGTCCAATCGGAAGCACCGGCAAGTCATGGCGGCGGCGCAGGGGCTCATAATAGTGAAACATCCGCCGCCGCAACGGCGCGACTCGGTCTGCCGCCTCGATTTCGACATGGACCAGCGCCAGCCAACTGTCGGCCGCGCGACCGTCGGGCCCCGGCACCGGCTCAAGGGTCCCTAGCTTGGCGATGAGGTCGACGTAGCGGCTCTCCCCTGCGAGTGCGTCGCTCATCAGTTCCTTGTCGAGCCATTCCAGACTGTTGAAGTCGAATCGCGCGGCCCAGTCGGGAAAAAAAGCAACCAAATGAACTCCGCGAAGAACTCCCGCAACAGCTTTTTGAAACGCTCGTCGTGCATTGGATCCTTGGCATCCGCACTCAATCGAATTTGATCTGAATCGTTTTTTCCGCGCCGGCGCGTCGAACATCGAGAGTCGCCGCCTCCCCGAGCGCGACTTTGCCCAAGACCGACATCGCCTCCTTATCACACTGGTAGCCCCTAACGACGTGATCACCCAGATCGCTGCTGCGATATTGGACGCCCGAATTCCCCGCCACGATGCGATAGGAGAGCCGTAGCTCGAAATCATGGACATTGCCCTGCCGCCAGATGATGCAGGTGTTGCGGCTGGCCAGGTTTTCAGGCGTCGTTTGGCCCGTGATCGCGCCGTCCTTGACAGCCCAGATTTTCGAGTCGCCGTCCCAGCCGTCGAGATCCCTTGCCGTTGAAGATCGGCTCGAAGCCGGCCTCGTCGTCTGCCGCGGACGAATCGCCGGACGGCGTGCCAGGGGCGACTGTGATCGCGGTGATTTGCTTTGTGGTTGTGTCGAGGCTGATGGTGACGCTTTGACCGGACTTCAGCGACGCGAGGTCGCGCGGTTGGCCGTCAACGAGCAGTTCCGCCTGCGGCGGCACCGTGAGCTTCGCCGTTTTCTCGCCTTTGGCAGTCTTGCGGCGAACGGTGATGGCGCGCGCGTCGGTGTCGATGGATTCGATGGTGCCGGTGGCCGTGACTGTCTCCGCGAAGAGCGGAGCGCCCAGGAAAAGGACGATGCAAACGATGGCGATTAGTCGAATACGCGTAATCATTGTTCGTTCATTCATTGCGGAGCGTAGTTCGCCGCGCAGTAACGCCCTTTCAGGGCTACGGCGGTTTGGTTGTCCGATAACCCAGGGTTCCGCTGCGCTGCACCCTGGGCTATCGAATGACGCACCTTCGGTGCTCCACTGTCCGTGGCCATCCGCGTTATCCGTGGTTGGATCATTCGTCATTCACTAAAAAAATCGTCGGTCGCTGATTCACCGTCGCTGTCAGTTGATTTACCGTCGCTGTCAGGAGCGAAGAAGTCGTCGATGGCGGCGTCATCGGCGGTCGAACCCATCGCGGCCGGAGGTGGTTGGTCGCCATCGGCAAAAAAATCCGCGGGGTCGTCGCTGGAAGTTTTCGGCGGCGGCGCCGACTTCGCGTCGTCGGCAAAGATGTCGTCCGTTGCTGTGCTAGAGGCCTCGCTGACGCTTATCGCGCGGGCGGAACCATCGTCGTCCGCCGCTTCGCGCGCTTCGAAAATCGCGCGGGCCTTTTCGGCGTCGTCCTTGACCGGTTTATTTGCCGATGCCGCTTTGTCTGGCATTAATTCTAATTGGGTCGACGAGTGATCGCGGGTCTTGTAGAACACAAACCCAGCCACCGAGATTCCCACAATCCCGGCGGCGAAGAGCAATGTCTTGTGCGCGTCTGACGGCGTGGGCACGACGTCGGGCAACACGATCTTGGGCCGGCGACGCTTGGCCGGCGGCGCGACTTCGATCGGCGCCGGATCGACTGCCTTTGGGATTACGACCGGCCACTTGGCTTGCGGCGCCACCAGCGGCGAACGCTGCTTGGCCATCAACTCGCTGTCATAAGCGTATTTGCGTGCGGCGTTGAGCAGGCACAGCTTAGCCGCGGCCAATTCGTTCAGCAGCCGCTGCGTTCGGGGGAATGAACCCCCGACTGAAACGTGCGGACGTGCGCCATCCGCTGATCGGCCGCCGACTCAATCGCATCGGGATCCGATTCGAAGTTCGTCAGACCGAGAAAGCGATAGTGGTTCGGAGGCTGTTCCCAGGCCGGAATGCCGAGCCACTTGTGATAAGGATCGAAGGGAGGCATCGCCTTTCCTCTTTCCGCCGCGCGGCGGGCCGATCGGTTGTCCGCACCGGCAGACCCGTCGCCGCACAGCAGCGCTGCTTGCTTCCTCGCCAACTTGCCCGACCGACGCGAGACAAACCGCCAGTCCGTTCGGACAGGGGCGAATTGACCAACATCGTATCCGCCCCTGTGGGCTGCCGCAAGTGGCCCGGATTGAAATCGTGTTACACGCTGACCGCTTGCATTGCCGCCAGCCATCCGCTACTTCTGATACTTACAGCGGTCCACCCTGTGCCAACGATGCGAGACGAACTCATGGCCGAGAAGACAACCAAGCGAGAAAAGCCCGAAGCGACCGAAAGCCAGGACGACGAACGGGCCGCTGGCAAGCGCATTTTGCTGGTCGATGACGATTACGAGATCATCGAGTCGATGCGGCTGACGCTGGAATCGCGGGGCTACACGATTCTGATTGCCCGCGACGGCAACCAGGGGCTGGCCATGGCGGAGCGCGAGAACCCCGATTTGCTGATTCTCGACATGATGATGCCCAAACGGAGCGGCTTTTTGGTGCTGGAGAAGTTGTTGCGCACCAAGCCCAGCCTGCCGGCCATCATGATCACCGCCAACGAAGGGAGCCGCCACAAGGCTTACGCCGAGATGCTGGGCGTGAAGGATTATCTCCGCAAGCCGTTTCCCATGGACCGGCTGCTGGAAAGCGTCGAGAAGCTGCTCGGTTAGGTGGCGTATTGTCGTAACGCTCCCGCGATTTCGTCGGTCGTTAGAAATTTGGGCGAGGTCACTCAGCCAGTCTCTTGAGCGCCTTGGTGTGCTGGCGATCGATCATTTCAACCACCGCTTTCAGCCTTTCGTGGTGTTCGTCGCTGGTTGTCGCCGGAACAACCACCAGCACCTGGCCATCCGTGCTGACTTCCAAGGGCGTCTGTGGATCGATGTTGAGCTGGTCGAGCACGGGCTGGTCGAGGATGAGCGCCCAACTGTCGCCATGTTTTGCGAGTTTTGTATCATCACATCCGCATTTGCTCGGACCACGAACCCCGGTTCCATGTTCATGGTATGATTACGCAATCAGGGAGCCTTTGCGACCCTGATAAGGAAGTGCCTGCACACCTGGTGGTGGCCACGGTCTTCAAAATCGCTGTGTCGCGCGCCAACCGCGCGACAGGTGGGTTCGATTCCCATGCACTTCCGCCATTTTTTACCGTGTTTTCCGGGGTCGTTTTCAGGTTGCCCATTTCGGCCGCGTCGAGGGGGGATCATCGAGAGCGCCGTATCCCGACCGCGCTTGCCGCAATCGCCAACTCCGGCGATACTACTATCTCCCGCCGAACGTGTTCCGCCCGCCTACCCACCTAACCAAAAACCCTGCCCGCATGACCCCTGCCGCTCGATTGCATCACCATCGCCTGGGACTCAGCCGCCGCGAGATTTTGCAGGTTGGATTCTCCGGCCTGCTGGGGCTGAACTTCAGCCAGGTGCTTGGCCGAACCGCCGTGGCCGACGAGCGCGGGCCGAACTTCGGCAGAGCGAAATCGGTCATCCTCGTCTTTTGCACGGGCGCCCCGGCCCATCAGGACATCTGGGACCTCAAGCCCGATGCGCCGGTCGAGGTGCGCGGCGAGTTCAAGCCGGCCGACACCAACATGCCGGGCGTGCAGATCACACCCCATCTGCCGCGGCTGGCGAAGATGGCTGACAAGTATGCCATCGTCCGCAGCATGACGCACGACTTGCCCGGCCACGAGCAGGCCACGCATTTTGTGCTCACCGGCGTCAACGCCCTGCCGGCCGGCGCCACGCACATGGCCAGCCGCAACGATTGGCCCTGCTATGCCTCGTGCGTGCAATACCTGCGGCCGCGCGGCGACGGGCTGCCCTCCGGCGTCATGCTGCCCACGTATTTGCACAACGGTTACGGCTTCTCCGGGCAAAACGGCGGCTTCATGGGCAGCGGCTTCGATCCCTGGCAGCTCACCCGCGACCCGAACGCCGCCGACTTCCGCCTGACGGAGCTCGACCTACTGCCCGGCCTCAGCGTCGAGCGGCTCAACCATCGCCGCGGACTGTTGGCCGATCTCGACCGCGAGCGCCGCGGCCTTTCCGAAGCGGCGGCCGCCGGCGATCTTTCGGCCCGCATGCAAAACGCCTATACGCTGTTGACCGAGAACGCCCGGTTCCGCGCGGCCTTCGACCTGGCAAGCGAACCGGCCGAAGCGCGCGACCGTTACGGCCGGCACCAGTTCGGCCAATCGCTGTTGCTGGCCCGCCGACTGGTCGAGGCCGGCATGCCGGTCGTGCAGGCCAACATGGGATCGATGAACAACTGGGACACGCACGGGCAAAACTTCCAGCAGCTCAAAGACCGCTTGTTGCCGCCGCTCGACCAGGGCCTCTCCGCGCTGTTCGACGACCTGGCGGCCCGCGGCTTGTTCGACGAAACGCTGGTCGTGGTGGTGGGCGAGTTTGGCCGCACGCCGCAGATCAACGCCACGGCGGGCCGCGATCATTGGTCGGGCGTGTTCAGCGCGGTCTTCGCCGGCGCCGGCGTGCGCGGCGGGCAGGCGATCGGCGCCAGCGACGCACAAGCGGCCTGGCCCGCCACGCGCGGCTGGTATCCGGCCGACCTGGGCGCGACGGTCTATAGCGCCTTGGGCATCGACCCCGGCAGCCAGATCATCGACCGTCTCGGCCGCCCGCATCGCATGAACGCGGGCGAAGTCATCGGGCCGCTATATGGGTAAGCCGGGGTAGTGGGCTCTTGCTCTGACAAACCTCTGGATGACGATATGCGATCTCGTTTGACTTGCGTTAACGGCCGGCGGTTACGTTCCGCGATTTCGCGGATGCGAGCGCAGACCGGACCGCAGTAATCCGCGGGGCGCGGAGACCGAGTTTGCGAGCGATGGTCCGCATTGCACGACGTCCCTTACGGTGGGCCGGCGCTCGCAAGCTCGCTTGTCCCACCCTACAAAGCCGCCAACGCGGCGGCGATTGCCGGCTTGCCGACGACCGGCGCTTGGCAGGTGAAGTTCTCACAGACGTAAAGCGCCGGTTGACCGTCGACGGCGGTCTTTCCTTCAAACAGACTATCGAGCCTCCGGCTATGACCCGTGCCCGGCCGTCCGGCGATCACCTTGTTGGGAACATAACGCCGTCGCAGGTCGGCGGCAACTTCCGCGGTTTCCGGCGATGCCCCGACCAGCGCCAACTCCGGCGCCGGCCCCAGATAAAAGTCGAGGGCAATCAAGAGTTGCCCGGCGGCACTGGCGTGCTTTTCCAACAGACCGGCGAACGCCTTGAGCGTGCGTTCGGCGGCGGCGAGATAATCGGTGCGGCCGCAGAGTTTTCCCAGCCGCAAGAGCAGCGTGGCGGCCATCGAGTTGCCGCTGGGCACCGAGCTGTCTTGCACATCCTTTTGCCGTGAGATGAGTTTCTCGTGGTCGGCGGCCGTGAAATAGAATCCGCCCGACTCCTGGTCATCGAATTTCGCCAGCACGATATCGGCCAATTCGACGGCATCGTCGATCCAGCGCTCTTCCCAGCTCGATTCGTAAAGCGTCACGAGCGCGCTGGCCAGACAAGTGTAATCGTCGAGGTAGGCGTCGAACTTGGCCTGGCCCGCCCGCCAGGCATGCAACAACCGGCCATCGGGCTTCCGCATTTTGCCAAGGAGGAAGTCGGCCGCGGCACGTGCGGCGTTCAGGTAACGCGGCTCGTCGAGCGCGCCGGCCGCGTAAGCCAGCGAGTCGATCATCAGACCGTTCCAGCTCACCAGCACCTTGTCGTCCAGGCCCGGCCAGACGCGCCGGTTGCGGACCTCCAACAGCCGGGCACGACTCTCGGCCAGTTCCGCGGTCAGTTCGCCCAAATCACGGCCCAAAATCTTCGCACATTGATCGAGCGTTTTCGGCAGATTCAGGATGTTGCGGCCTTCGAAGTTCCCTTCGTCGCTGACGTCGTAGACGCGGCAGAACGTCTTGGCCCGCTCGGCGCCGAGCACTTCTTCGATTTCGCCGGGCGTCCAGACATAGAACTTGCCTTCCTCGCCTTCGCTGTCGGCGTCGAGCGTGCTGTAAAAGCCGCCTTCGGGCGAGGTCATCTCGCGGAGCACGTAATCGAACGTTTCGCGGGCCACGCGCTCGTAGTCTCGGCGGCCGGTGGCTTGAAATGCTTCGACATACGCGGCCGACAACAGGGCGTTGTCGTAGAGCATCTTCTCAAAGTGCGGCACCAGCCAACGATCATCGACGCTGTAGCGATGAAAGCCGCCGCCAAGTTGATCGTAGATGCCGCCGGCCGCCATGCGGTCGAGCGTCAGCGTGACGATGTGCAGTACCTGCTCGCGCGGCCCGCGCTTCCAGCGCCGCAACAGCAGCCGCAGGTCCATGGGATGCGGGAATTTGGGAGCGCCGCCAAAGCCGCCGTGCTGATAATCGAACGTCCGCTCCAGGGCCGCTTCGGCAGCCGCCAGCGGCTTGGGCGAAAGCTCGCCGGGCGGCAGACTCATTCGCCCCACGCGGTCGATGTCGGCCGCCAGCTCGCCGGCCTGCTGGTCGACCTGTTGCCGCCGGTTTTTCCAGGCGTCGAGTACGCCCTCGATCACCTGGTCGAAGCCGGGCATACCCATTCGCCCCGTCGGCGGCCAATAGGTGCCGCCGTAAAACGGTTTCAGCTCCGGCGTCAGAAAGACCGACATCGGCCAGCCGCCCCGCCCGGTCATGGCCTGCACGGCCGTCATGTAAATTTGGTCGAGATCGGGCCGCTCTTCGCGATCGACCTTGATGCACACGAAACCCTCGTTCAGCCGCCGGGCGATCGGCTCGCTCTCGAAGCTCTCGTGTTCCATGACGTGGCACCAGTGGCAGGCCGAATAGCCGATGGAGAGAAAGATCGGCTTGTCTTCGCGGCGCGCCCGGTCGAGCGCCTCCGGCCCCCAGGCATGCCAATCGACGGGATTGTTGGCGTGTTGCAGCAGATAGGGGCTGGTTTCGTGAGCGAGGCGGTTGGGCATGAGTGGGCACTGCCTTTGAAAAGCCGGAGGTGTCAGGTAGCTGCTTGCCGCGGCCGCGCACGACGACTACGCTGGCAGGCAACAAATCTGGAGGATGGCCTTCCTAGGCCGTCTCGTGGTTGTTTATGCACTGGACCGCCTAGGAAGGCCATCCTCCGATCAACGTACCTTGTTTGATCCGAGGAGACAATTCAATGCCCCGACGTTTTCCGCTTGCTCTCGTAATCGTCTTGTGCTCGATGCCATGCTGCAACCTGTCTGCGGCCGAGCGGCCCGACAAACTGACGCTGTGGCCCGACGGCAAAACACCCGGAGCACTGGGCAACGACGCAAAGGATGCGCCCACGCTCACGGCTTATTGGCCTGCCAGCGACAAAGCGACCGGCGCGGCGATTGTGGTCTGTCCGGGCGGCGGCTATCGCATGCTGGCGCCGCACGAGGGCGAAGCCTACGCGCGGTGGCTCAACGATCTGGGCATCGCCGCTTTCGTGCTCAAATACCGGCTCGTCTCCGGCGGCTATCACGTGCCCGACAGCTTGCAAGACGCCGCGCGCGCCATTCGCACGGTGCGGGCCAACGCCGCTCCGTGGCAGCTCGATCCGAAGCGCATCGGCATCATGGGTTCCTCGGCGGGCGGCCATCTGTCGGCCACGCTTTCCACGCGTTTCGACGCGGGCCGCTCCGATTCCGACGACCCGATCGAACAGGCCGGTTCGCGGCCCGACGCGTGCATTCTTTGTTACGCCTTCATTCTGATGGACCGCAGTGATGCCAAGCGGCAGGAGCAGTTTTTGGGCAAGGATCCATCGCCGGAGCAAATTCGCGCTTTCGCACCGGCGTTGAACGTGCGGGCCGACACACCGCCCTGTTTCGTCTGGCAGACGGTGGCCGATGCGGGCGTGAAGGTCGAGAACGCGCTGGTCTTCGCCGAAGCGCTGCGGCAGGCCAAAGTGCCGTTTGCCCTGCACCTCTACCAGAACGGCCCGCACGGCATCGGCCTGGGCGTGAAAGAATACGATCCCGCCAAGCTGCACCCCTGGACCCGCGACTGCGCGTTCTGGCTGGGGGAACAAGGGTTCTTGGCAAAGAAATGAACTTCAGCCGGCCGGTTGTCGGACCGCTTCATTCAACTGAACGGCGAGTTTCGTGCGGCAGAGCTGATTCAAGCTGACTCCCTGTCTCCCTTGAATTCGATCAGTCTCAATCGACGCGGCGGACTTGGCACCATCGCCACGTGGAATAGCCGGGACTGTAAATCGTTTCCTCGTCAAATGCGATTCCAGCCAGCCAGTCGATCGGATGAGCGTTGGGCAACCAGACGGTTGCCAATGCGACGGCTGCAACAAACGCTAACAGCGACCAAGCCAGGATCAACCATGCTTGTGGCGACCATCGCCACGTCGCTCGCTGCTTCACCGAACTGATACTCATATTCAAAGCCCGCAACGAGCTATGCCGCATGCAGAGGGACGCCAAGTTATTTGAACTGCAACACTGTAAACGACATGGCAGGGAACGTATATCGCGATTTCCCCGCAGCAAGCTCGTGTTGCCAGTCTTTGCTGCTCGGACGAATGCTGTTGGGAGCGGCGGCGGTGTTGACCGCATCCAAGGCCGCCGCCAGCTCCTCGACGCGCGCCGTCGGCTGCCGGGCAACGAAGCCGGCAATGTCGAGCTGCGCGGCGATCGGCTTGTCGTGCGTGTTGACCACCTGCAAGACGAGCGTCTTTCCGTCGTCGCTCCGTTTGGCACTCACGTCGAGCATCGCGGCGCCATCGACCTTCGCCGTCGCGGCCAGCGGCTGATAGTTTCTGGCCACCATTTGCGTCACGAAGTAAGGCGGCTGGGGCCAGACGCGGCAGGGATTCATGAACAACAGGCCCTGGTTCCAGCCGTTGTCGTTCTGGCCGTCGACCTGCAGGCAATTGGCCGACGCGGCAATCGTTACCCTACCCGCCAGACGCTCGATGAGGTTGATCGCGCCGGCGTTGCCCAACGCCCGGCGGAAAGCATGATTGCCCGCGTTGAACTCAAACACCACCACCTTGTGCGTTGCGCCCCGCGCTAGCTTTTCCAACGCCGCGACGTAGCTCGGCAGCGCTCGCAATGAGCCCGAGGGTTGCGGTCCGTCGGTGCCGATGTGGACGTCGAAGTCGATCTCGCGGCCCGCCTGCTTGGCAAGATCGAGCAGCTTGCGATGGCCGCTCAGGTTGGTGATGCCCGACGCGGCGCCGGTGATGTGCTCCGCGTCGTTGATGACGTGGTCGTAGACGAAGTCACCGACCACGATGATGATGTGCGGATCTTTGGCCCAGATCGCTTGGGCCATCGGACGGAAACGGTCGAAGTAGGCGTCGTCGATCCGTTCCTCGTTGCCCAGCTCAACATACCGTAGGCCGTATGGTTGTGGATGGCCGTCTTCGGTCCGCCGCTTTCCCCAGGGGCTGTCGGCCGGGCCGTTCACGTATTCTACGAAATCGGCCATGTCTTGCGGCGACTCGCCCATGTTGAGCGCGGGAACGGCCAGAAAGCCGGCCGCCTCGCAAAGGTCGAGAAAATCGAAAATGCCCCAGCCGTTGGTCGAATAGCGATACCACGTGCCCTGGTGCGGAGGCCGGCGATCGCGCGCGCCGATCATCTTCTTCCAACGGTATTCCGGGTGATTGATCATCGAGCCGCCGTAGCGCAGCACGGTCAGCTTCTGCTCGATCAGCCCTTCCACGACGTCTCGCCGGTCGGGCAATCCCGCAAACCGCCCCCACTCACCCGGCTGCAAAAAGACGTGGCCAAGCACGATTTTGCCAGGACGGCGCAACGAAATGGCGAGGCGTCCGCGTTCGATCGCGGCATCGGGCGTGAGTTCGAAGTCGAGCCGTTGCCACTCGCCGCCACCGGTCGCCTGCACACGTGTCTGCGCAATACGTTGGGCGCCGTCGGCGTCTTCCATCGTCAGCCAAAGTTCGCTCGGCTTCTCTGCACGTGCCCAAACATAGCCTTGATAGGGTTTCTGCTCGTGAATGCACATTCCCTGACGGTTCAGGCCGCGGTTTTCGATGCCGACTTCGCCGTCGCCTGACACGAACTCGACTTGCTGGCTTTGCGGGCCGATAAAGGGCCGGTCGGTGAGCAGTGCAAATCGGCCGTTCGCATTTCCGCGCGTCGCAGGCCGCCATTGTCCGCTCACCGCTCCTCGATCGGATGCCGGCGGCTCGAAGGGAAGTTCTTGCAGCCGGTCGCCGGTTTTCACCCACAGATGGCGATAGCGCGCCTGGCGCTGCCAGGGACGCAGGGCGACCGTTCCCTCCAGCAGCGGCCGCTCGCGGTCTTCGTAGCGCACGACACGTTTGCCGTCCACGAGCACTTCAATGGCATTGCCCGCAAGCCGCGTTTCGAGGGCGATCCACTTGCCGACTGGCACATCGTAAGGCGTAGCGCGCAAGAGTTGCCAGTCGTGGCGATGGCGGCCGATGAGAACCTGGTTGGCTTGCGCGTCGAGCGAGATTTCGTAGCCGTCGAAGTTATCGGCTCCAATGCCCGGCTTGCCGAGCCGCACGATCAGGCCCGCGTTGCCCGGCGTGCGATCGGCCAAATAGACTTGCACGCCGGCCGCACCGTCGCGGAACGGCGCAGCCGCGCTCACCAGCTTGGGGCCGGCGCCGGCGGGGGCCAGCACCTCGCCGTCGCTGAGCCGCCAATCGCCATCAAAAACCTTGAAGCCGCGCACGGGGCTTTCGGGCGACGGCTCTTGAAAACTCTCGCCAAACACCATCTGGCTATAGATGCCGCCATAGATTTCGTGGTTGACGTCCTCGATGCACGCCCCGGTCAGATAGCGGCTGACGGGTCCGAGCACTTGCGCCGCATCGACTTGGACGATTGCCTCCTGCCCCGCGGCTGGCGACGCGAATTCGATCATCGAGATCAGTGCCAGGCAGCCGACCAGCGTTCGTGATGCTTTTTTCATGTTGCTCCTACAGCTCGCCTTCCGCCCGCAACAGCTTGATTGTCTGCCGGAAGGCGTCGGCGGTTTGTTCCAGATCGTCGTTGGTGTGAACGGCCGATGTCGGGCCGCCGGGCCAGGTAAACAACTCCACGCCGTGCAGCATCATTCCCAGCCGCAGCTTCATGGCCAGCGATTTGGGCGCCGGAGCCTTCAAGACGCGGTGATCGAATTTGCCCGCTTCGATTTCGGCCGCCGTGATCTCCAGCCGTTGGGGATTGGTGAAAACATGGAAGCCCGAAAAGCTGCCGTACACGACCCAGGGTATGCGCTCGTCGCGCAGCACGCGGCTCAGCGCCTCGCGCAGCCGGGCAGCGTATTCGTTGGCCCGTTGGCAGGCGTCGCTCTCGCTGACGATTTCGAGCGTCGTCGAGCCGGCCACCGCCGATAGCGGGTTGGCGTTGAAGGTGCCCTGGTGCGGCACCTTCTCGCGGCCGGTGGCAGCAGCCTCAGCAACGTCGAGCAGCCCCAGAATCTCCTTGCGGCCGACCACCGCCCCGCCCGGCAGACCGCCGGCCAGGATCTTGGCCAGCGTCGTCAGATCGGGCCGGATGCCGTAGACCTGTTGCGCTCCGCCCGGCGAACAACGGAAGCCGCTGATCACCTCGTCGAGAATCAACAGCACGCCGCGTTCGGCCGTCAGCTCGCGGAGCGCTTCGAGGAAGTCCGGCAGCACGGGCACCTGGCCCCAGCTTGCCCCGGTCGGCTCGATGATGGCCGCCGCAATGTCGGCGTGCGCGTCGAGCACCGCCCGCGTGCCGGCCACGTCGCCGGGCGGAGCGAGCACCACGTTGGTGGCCACTTCGCCCAGCACGCCGGGCGTGGGCGTGCCGTCGAAGTGCGACGCCACGCCGAAGGCGGCGTGATCGTGCCAGCCGTGAAAGTGGCCCAGAAACCGCATGATCTTGGGGCGGCCGGTGAAGGCGCGGGCCAACCGCATGGCCATCATCGTGGCCTCGGTGCCCGAACTGGTGAACCGCACGCGCTCGGCCGACGGCATCAGCTTTTGCACCCAGCGGCCCCACTCGAGTTCCGGCTGGTGGCAGGCGCCGAAGTGCGTGCCACGCTGGAGCTGCTGGGCCACGGCTTGGACCACGAGCGGGTGGTTGTGACCGAGCAGCAGCGCACCGTGTCCGCCGGCGTAATCGACATACTCGTTGCCATCGACGTCCCACTTGCGCGGGCCCGCGGCCCGCTCGACGTAAATCGGATACGGTTCCAGAATGCGACCGTCGTGCGTCACGCCGCCGGGAAAGACCTCGACAGCCTGTTGTGCCAGCCGGGCGGAATGCACAGTACGACGGCGATAAGCGTCAATAATCGCGGAAGTCTGGGAACTCAAGGAGCGAACTCCAAAGGTCGAGGGTGCCAAGGAAGGAAGCGATTTATGGTAACATCGCGCAGCCGCGCCGTGCCAGCGGTCCCTCCCTCACCCCGCCACTTCCTCGGCGCAACGCTGCAAATACTCGATGCTGTCGCGCGCCAGCCGTTCGGGGCCGGGCGAATAGTCAAATACCTCGACCGAGACCCAGCCGCGATAATCGATCTCGCCCAGTGCTTCGAGAATCGGACCGAACTGCAACTCGCCCATGCCCGGCCCTTGCCGGTTGGGATCGTTCGCGTGAAAGTGGACCAGCCAGGGCGCCGAGCGCCGAAGAATATCGGGAATCGGTGCGCTCTCGCTCGACATCGCTTTGCAATCGAGGTGCAACCGGCAATGGGACGAGCCGACCATTTCGATCAGCCGGATGCCGTCGGCCGCGGTGAGCAGGAAAATGCCCTCGGCCGGCCCCAGCGGTTCGACGGCCAGCGTCACGTCGAGTTCTTCCAGCGTCGGCATGGCGGCCTGAAAAACTTCGGCCGCGAACTTCATCGCCTCTTCGTGATTGACGCCCGGCAGTAGGTTTCGCTGCACCGGCGAGCCAAACACCATGATCGAACCGCCCAAATCGCGGCAGAGCCGGGCCAACTCCGCGATGTATTCAGCCGTCGCCCGGCGGACCGCCACGTCCGGCGTGGTCAGATACAGGCCCTCGGTCTTGGCCAGCAGCCAGTGCAGCCCGACCACATCGAGGCCGGCGTCTTCCGCTTGCTTGCGCACTTCGGCCCGCCGCGGGGCGGTAATCTTTCGCGCATCGGTGTTGATGGTGAAAGGGGCGATCTCGATGCCCGTGTAGCCGCAATCGCGGGCGAATGCAAAAGCCTTGTCGAACGGCCAATCGAGGAACGTTTCGTTGCAGATGGCGAATTTCATAGCGTCTTTCTTCGGTTCGCTTGCACGGCGCGATGCGGGCGGTACGATGATTTGACGTAGGGTGGGGCCAGCGAGCTCGCGAGCGCCGGCCCACCGATGGCGACGTCGATCATGGTGGGCCGGCGCTCGCAAGCTCGCTGGCCCCACCTTACGGTTGTCGCGATGCCGACTTCGATTGTGAGGCTATCGCACGCCTGCTACCGATACAAGTGGCAATTAGGAGCCCATCATGCAACGCATCGACCGTGAACAAGCCAAGAAATACGCCTTCGACTGGCGCGACGAACCGCTCCTGCGCGTGCGTGAGGGCGAAACCTTCGAGATCGAAACCTACGACGCCAGCACCGGCTATTTCAAAACGGCCGACGACAAAGCCATTCCCGCTCGGCGGCCCGGCTTCGACCGTTCGCCGGCCTTGGCCAATCCGATCGGCGGCCCGGTGTGGGTCGAAGGCGCCCAGCGCGGCGACGTGCTCGCGGTCACCATCGAGAGCATCACCGTCGACGATTACTCCTGGGTCGCCGTCGGCCCGCGTCGTGGCCCCTTGGGCGAATCGACCCGCTGGCCGGAGCTGTCGGGCGACTACACGACCAAGATTTTCAAGCACACGCCCGGCCCCAGCGGAACCACGCGCGACGGCACGCTGCATTTCAACGAGCGGCTCTCGTGGCCGATCACGCCGTTCGTCGGTACGTTGGGCGTGGCGCCCGACCGCGAAGTGGTGACGAGCATCGACGGGCAAGGCGACTGGGGCGGCAATCTCGACGTCCGCGACGTGTGTCCCGGCAACCGCGTTCTGCTCTCGGTGTATCACGACGGGGCCAAGTTCTATTTGGGCGACGTTCACGCCAGCCAGGGCGACACCGAATTCAGCGGCACGGCGGCGGAAACGAAGGCCACCGTGCGGCTGAAGCTGGAGCTGATCAAGCAGAAAAAAATCCCCTGCCTGCGGATCGAGAAGCCACAGTCGATCGTGGCCGTCTGGGCCGACCGGCCGCTGGAGACGGCGGTCGAGAAGGCGACGGTCTGCCTGATGGACTGGCTGATCGCCGAGCACGGCTTTTCGCCGACCGACGCCTATTGCCTGGTGAGCACCTGTCCCGATTTCCGCATCAACGTCTATCAGATGTGCCGCGTGGCCAAGCTGAGCTTTGTGGCCGGGGCGGAGGTGCCGAAAAAGTATTTGTCAGGAGCGTAACGGCCTTCTGATGATCGGCAGCGGAGTCTGCGATCTGGCTTCCGCGATGCCGGACCTGCATTCTCCAAGTCCCACGAAATCCAACCGCGTCGTACACTACCCCAAGGTCGGAAAACATGTCACTCCCGTTTGACGCTACGCTCAAAGAACTGGTCCGCCGCTACCCGCTCGATTGGCTTGCCGGACTGGACGCCGAGCTCCCGCCCGCCGACGCCAAGCGGCTGTTGATGGCCGCCTGGGTATTAACCGGAATGCGTGTTGCGCGCTCCAAATTGAAATTGCTTCAGGAGGCTTTAACCATGGTTGATTTGCGAGATTCCACGACTTATCAGTTGATTGTCGAAGAGGGCATGGCGCAAGGCTTGCGAACGATGCTAATACAGATCGGCGCACGGCGGTTGGGTCCGCCGCCAGCCGCGGTGCAAGAATCTCTGGACGCGATCGACGACGTCGCGCGGCTGAATCGCATGGGCGAGCGAGTGCTGGATGTCGCCAACTGGCGAGAACTGCTCGACGCACCTTGAGCATGTGCTGCGTCAACATTCACGACCCGACGGCCTGCAAAAACCGGCGTATCACGTTGGCGGTGATCTGCGATACGGCCTCGTCCACCAGCAGGCAGCTCGGCCAGGCGATGGAGCCGGCGGAAAACACCTCGCCGCCGCTGGCCGTGTCGTAATAGACCATCTCGGCGCCGCCGTCGTCGCGGTTCGTGCCCTTGGCCAGCAACTCGACGTTCGGCGGCGAGCTGGGCGAAATCTTGTCGGTCTCGTGAGCGCTGGCGCCGCCAGGGCAGCGGCCATGAAGGCTGTTTTGCCCAAACAGCTCATCTCGCTTCAGGCCCGTGCCGGCAAACGCCCAATGATCGGCGTCGACGACACGATACGGGGCGCCGGTCATCGCGCCGGCCTCGGTGAAGACGACGCCCAACAGGTTGGCTTCCGATTCCACGCGAAGATGAAAGCGGCTCTCCAGCTTGCGGCGGTCGATCTCCCGCTGGTCGCCGTTGCGGCAGATCATCGTCGCCTGATCGATAAACTCCACTTCGCAGTTCAGGCCGTTGCCGCCCAGGTAAATCAACCTGCCCCCTTGTTCGTCGACCCAGCCCTTGAGGCGTACGTACATCCTCCGCGACCAATATTCGGGGTGTGTTGAAAGCACGAGCACGCGATAGTCGGCCAGGTCGAGCTGCTCGAAGTGGAATTGCGTCTCGGCGTAAAAGTCGTAGTCAAATCCTTCACGCTCCAGCCAGGCCAACAGCCGCCACTCGGCCGCGGCCAGGTGGCAGGCTGCCCGGCCTTCAATCGGATCGGTCGGCTTCTCGTCGAAGGCGATCGAGTTGATCGGCTCGGGGCGGTCGAACGACAGCGGGTCGTAGTCGGTCGTATCGTAGTGCAGATGATTCGGATCGGTGTAACGCTTCAATTCCTGCCGCGAGTTCACCGTGGGCGTGGGCGGGAAACGGTCGGCGTGAATGTAGTTACTGCGTCCGCCGAAACTGTTGTAGGCGTTCCAGGTGATGTTCGAGGCCAAGACCGCCAATTTGGCCGCCGGCCGGGAAGGCGCCACGATCCAGGGAAACGAAAAGTGTAGTCCGGAAGCCGTTCGGGCATGGAAGCAATACAGGCCGCTCCGTGGCGGCGCTTCGACGAACTGGCGGTGGACCTTGATGTTGTAGCCTTGCTTGTTCCAGCCGACGCCCGTCTGCGTGTAATCGCCGTCGGGCGTGATCTGCATCGTCGCCCGAGGGCCGTGCTCGTCGTGCCAGCCGAGACTGCGGACCAACTCTTTTTCGCGACCGTAACGCCACAGTTCCAGCTTGTAGGCTTCGGTCGAGTGGACGCGGAATTCCGCTTCTTCGCCGGCCTTGACCCATTTCGGCCAAACGTAGCCCAGCAGGCCGTCGGAGAGCAAACGAAACTGATGGACTTCCCCTGGCCGGACGTCGAGCCGCAGGCGCTTGGAGCCGAAGCCTTGCTTGTAAAGCGTGACCTCGTATTGGCCGGGCGTCAGCTCGGCGTACACGGCGCCGCTGGCCCGAGAGCGGCCCTCGATGGAGCGGCCTTCCCGCGTACACTCCAGCATCACATCGGGCAAGGCAACATAGCGCTCGTCGCTCACATAGCCGATCAGCATGTCAACTCCTCTCGAAGCCGCGCCGCCAGGGCGGTCGTGCGGGCGTCGTTCAGGTGCAAGGGATTGATAACGAGCTTGCCTTCGCTCAGTTTTCCATGCCCCACATAACACGGCGGCGAGCCGCGACGCAATCGCCGGCAGACTTCCAGCGCCGACCGGCCGAGTGTGGCTTCATCGACGGTGATTTCCAACACGGGCGGCGGCTCGTCTTCGCCCCGATCGATCAGCGACGTATGCGCCGCACAACCTTCCAGCGCGGCGGCGATCTCGCTCAAGTGTTTGCTCTGAGCGACACGCTGCCGCTCATATTCGCCCGCCGTGAAAAGTTCGAGCGCCTTGAGCAAAGCGACGATCTGCTCCTTGGCGACTTTGAAGCCGCGGCCCAGGCCGTGCCGCGGCATGCCGGGAAGTTTCGATTTGTCGATCAGTTCCGGCGGCGGATCCCACAGCTCGAAGTGATCGTCCATGTCGAGCATCTGCACGGCGGCGGCGGCAATCAAGTCGCGCCGTCCGCACAGGATGCCGCTGGCTTGCGGTCCGCGAATCGCTTTGCCGCCGCTGAACGCCGCCAGGTCGGCGCCGCTGGCCACGATGTTTTTCAGGTTCGCTCTCGGCGGCAACTCGCCCGCCGCATCCACCAGCACCGGCAGGCCACGGGCATGGGCCGCCGCCACGAGCGTCTTGAGATCGGGGCGTGAATCAGGAGCAAAGACGTAGAGTAGGCCCGCGGTGCGGAGACTGAAAGCGGCCTCATATTCCCAGACTTCGGCCCGGCGGACGCCCGCATTGGCCACGATCTCGTGAAAGCCGACTTCGACCAGCGCGGCGCCGGCGGCGCGCACGGCATGGTCGTAGCCGTTGCGCTGTTCGCGGGCCATGACAAACTCGTTCGGGAACGAGCCGTCGGGGTGCGGCAGCAGTTCCATCCGCCGCAAGTCGTAGCCCGTGAGAATCGCCGCCGTGCCGAGCGTGAGGGCCGCGGCCGCGCCGGCCGTGACCAGGCCCGCTTCGGCTCCGGTCGCCGAGGCGATCCTGCGGCTGGCGGCGGCCTGAAGCTGTTCGAGCGGCACGGATTCAGCGGCCGCGGCGCCAAAGGCGTCGAGCACGGCCGGCGGCATCGGCGCTCCGCCCAGCCGCGTCACGCTGCCCGAAGCGTTGATGATCGGCTCGATGCCAAGTTCTTGGTAGATTCCCACGTTCCAACTCTGCGCCGGTGAGGGCTCAAAAAGACCGCCCCCAAGCAGAATACGGCACGAAGCGGTTCTTTGCCAACCACCGCGCCGTGATTTTGATGGAAACGATCCATCGTGTTATACTTCACGCAAAAGACGTTCGCCTGTTGCTAGGGACTGAAGCGGTGCCGCGGGTAGTTCGCCCCATGCTTGTGGATACGGACGGCCTTCCGCGCGTTGAGAAGCGGTCGAAGTGCTTGGCCGTTCGCGAACCGCCTGACCGATTTGCCGATGTCGATGTGGATGCAAACAATAAAGTGCTTTCAAACCGAAAGGGGCTCTCGGTTGTAGACGACTGGCGCCGATTGCCGGCGCATCTAATCCCGGAACACCTCGACGACGGGTTCAACGGCGCCCGAGGCAAAGACATGCGAGTGTTCGTCCATGGAAGCGGCGATTTCGAGGAAGCGGTTGTCGCCAACGGCTTGTAGCTATTTCACAAACCCGGCTCGACGGTCGCGGGCGTGATCGCTCCGCCGGTTTCCGTAGAATTACAGCAGTTCCAGCGGGACTTGGCGGCGACCCGTCCGCATTGGGTTATTGACGAGAGTTGATTCCATGACTGATTTTACTCCAATAGTCGACGATTCGTATCGCCGCTACGCAGAACTTCTGCTCGAACACCATCAACACCTGACGGCAGGCCGGGCCGATGGATGCCTCGAAGCGGTCGAGGAGGAAATGACGCAGCTTTGGGGCGGATTGGATGGTATCCAACAGCGCAGCCTGTCGGGCTTGAGCTCCGATTTGAATTGGCTTCGCAGGGGCGGTCAGGTGGCGCCAAGAGCCAAGTCGGCAGTGGCTGTGACGCCTGACGACCTAAGCGAATTGCAAGATGCACGCGCTCGCAACGACTGGAACAAAGTCCTGCATTGCCTGCGTCATTGCAGCGCGAAATTGCCGGCGTTCGACGTTGCTTTCTTGCGCGCCACTGCTTGGCAGGCGCTCGGGTTTTCCCAGGTGGCGGGGGCGTTTCGCAGCTTCGCCGCCCAGCTTGAGCCGAACAACGCGGGCCTCACCGCGCTCGCGCTGCCCTTGGACGTGAAAGCCAGCATGGTCGATCGCGCGGGCTCGGTGGACTGAGCACCCGCGGCCTTTAGCTTAGGGAACCGGGCCTGCCGCGTCCTTCGCCGCCCGCCGATCCAGCCAATTGAGCCCGCCCTTTGCTTGAATCGCCATGCACAGGACCTGGCAATAAACGACGACTTTCTGAGCGGTTGCCTTCCAGAAAAGAGCGGAAGCGGAAAGCCAATGCGGGCCCTCGAATTCGCGCAGCAGCACGTAGGCTCCCAGCAGCGCGCACAACGCGAGAAGGCTCCAGCCATAGCGGTTGGGATAGTCGGCTTCCAGCAGCAGGGCCACCGCGTACGACAGCCCCATCGCCGCGAACGAAACAAACCCCGCGATCGCAAAAAAATGATGTTCGTCGTGCTGGACGTCAAGCGGCGCCAAACCGATTCGGATGTAGCTCCATCCGGCCAAGACCCCGCACGCCAGCGCGAGCGTCGCGAAACGCCGGGAGCCTGGCCGCTGGAACAGATCGGGCAGCCGCCAGGCGTAAAGCATCGTGCCCGTGCCAGCGACGCCGAGCGCCAGCATCAAGAGGATGTTGACGGGGCGGTTATCGCCGTTGTCGTACCGATACTCGCGGCCCAGATCGCTCAGGAAGATTTCCAGCCCCAACTCTTGCACCGCGGGAAGCTGGCAGCGGTTCAACGAAAATCCGGGCTTTTTGCAGATCCGCTTGACCACGCAACGGTAGTGATACTGCTTGCTCTCGGCGAACGTACCGTAATGCTCGTTCCAGGCCTGCAAGATCCGCGAGATCCCATCGTCGGCATAGATGCCCTGGAGCGGCAAAGCCGCGCTGAAAAGAATCAGCGAAAGGCAATTCAGTCTTGGCGGTCGGGGCTTGGGAATCATCGATGTCGGCCGCTCCGCGTCCATCGGATCATTTCACACGGACGATCTTGACCGATACCTCCTTGCGTTGCTTCTTGGCCAGCTCGAGGAACCTTTCGCGAGCAAAGTCCTCGACTAATTCGCGCCGGGCATCCTGCCAGGTCTTGTCGCCCGCTTTCACATCCGTGCATTGAATCAGGTGAACGCCAAATTGATCGACGACGGGTTTGCTGATCTCGCCCTTCTTCAACTCGAAGGCGGCCCGCGAAAAGGCCGCGGTCATGCGATCGTGCAGCGGAATAAAGCCGAGATCGCCGCCGTGCCGGCGACTCGGTCCGGACGAATGTTCTTCGGCCGCTTTGGCGAACGACAGATTGCCCGAAACAATCTGCGACCGTAGCTTGTCGGCCTGCTCCAGCGCCGCACGGAGTTTCGCTTCGCCGTCCTCGGTCTTCACGGGCAGCAGAATGTGGCTCACGCGCAGCTCGCTGCCGTCGTAGTCGCGGCGATGAAGATCGAAGAACCGCTGAAGCGCCTCGTCGGTGGCCTCGTTGGCGAGAAAGCCGGCCCACATCACGTCCCACTCCAGCCGCCGCCGCACCATCCGCTCGTTCAAGCCGTGGCGGCTCAAGAACTCGTCAAAGGTCAGGCTCTGTGCCTCCAGCTTGCGCTTCAACTCGGCGAGAAGCTCGTCGCTCTCTTGCTTGGCGACCGCGTATCCTTGTTTCACAAGATATCCGGCCACCAGCCGCTGATTGATCGCTTGATCGAGTGCGGCCGCGCGCAATTCGGCAGACGCGGCGCCGGCTGTTTTGCGTCGCCGACCGGCGAGCAGGTCATCGACTTCGGCCACGTAGACGGGCTGGTCGCCCACCATCGCCGCAACCGGCAGTTCGGTCTCCGCCTCCGTCGTCAATTTTGCCGAAGTCTTGCTCTTGGCCGGCCCGGCCGCATCCGCGGCCGCGATCGTGACCAGCAGGAAGAGGCAGGCCACTGATTTCGCTAATGGCTTCATCGCTCTGCCCAATCCAAAATCCAAAATCCAAAATCCAAAATTCCGCCCCCTACGGGAGATCCAGGCCCTTCAATTCATAAGCGACCGGCAGGCTCACGATGGCCGTCGGCGTCTTGTAGACAAACGTAAAACCCTTGATGTTCGGCACATCAAAATAATAGGCCGTTCCCACTTCGGTTTCCGTCTCGCGGGTCGTTTCCAGGCCGGCAAAGGGAACCGTCTTGTTGTCGGGTCCTTCCAGGGCCGCGAAGTTGCTCGTCACCCAGCCGGTGCTGAGGTGCGATTCCAACGCGCCGGTCGCCTTCTCGAAGCTCAACAGCACGCGGACTTCCCAGACGGCTTCGTTCTTGCGGACGCTTTCCAGCGATACCGTCACACCGGCGCGGCGGCGGTCGGTGCGTTTGTTCTTGTCGAGATTGGCGAAGCGGAACGCCTCCACGCGCCCCGGCAGCATGGCGGTCAGCTTTCCTTTCAGGCTGGCGATCCGCCGCACATTCCGCTCCGGCAATTGGAACTGGATCGGCAACTCGACCGATTTCATGTCGGCGTCGATCGGAAACTGCATGTCGCCGGCCGACGCCGCCACGGGAATTGCCTGGCCGTTGTCGTCGACGGCCAGCAGGTCGCTCGCCGGCTGCACGATCACGATCGGTTGCAGGCGCGGTTCCCAGGCCGCCTCCAACGTCAGACTGAGAATATGGCTCATCGGGTCGCGCAGGTCGCGCCGGGCGACGAACTCCGTGCCCTCGATGCGAAAAGCCCCGGTGTAGACGGCCTGCCCGTGCCGCGGCAAGCGCGATTCGCCCCGGCTCATCAGGCCCAGACCGCCGTTTTCGGATGTATACGGGTAGATGGTCAACTCGGCCTGATCCAGCACGTCGTCGAGCGCCTGCCAAAACGGCGCCTGCTGGAAATCGACCTTAAGTTTGGGGTCGCCCACCTCTTGCCCGAACTCCGATCGCAGATCGACCAGCTTGTTGTGCGTTTGCTCTTCAAGCGCCTTGAGGATCTCGGAGAGCGGCTTTTCGCCCGACAGCGTCACCGCGCTGGGTTCGATGGAACTTTCCGCCTCGCTCTTCTCCAGCTTTTCGCGGACCCGATCGAGCCGCTGGCCGGCTTCGGCCGACATGCGGTCGGTGTTTTCGGGCAAGTAATCGAGGATTTTCGTCCCCAGAGCAACCAGGTCCTTCTCCGCTTCTTCGCGCCGCGCCTTCTGCGGCGCGTCGAGCTGGCGTACAAGCCGGCGGATCGTCTCAGCAAACTCATCCGTGCCGGTTGCTTCGGTGGTGGATTTATCGTCCGTACCAGTTTTGCCGGCGGTAGGCTTCGCGGGCTCGGCGGCGGCAAGGCAGGCCGCGGCGCAGAGCCAGAACGTCAACGTCAAGCGTGTCAGCATTGCGGAACCTCCGCGGTGAGCTTGGGAAAAGCGAACTTCCTCATTCTAGGACCTCGTCGCCATCACTGCCAGCGAGGTAAAGTTGTGGTCGGTAGTCCGTGGTCCGTAGTCCGTGGTTAACGCCGTAGGGTGGGACCAGCGAGCTTGCGAGCGCCGTCGTGAAAGGGTTCAGGGTTCAGGGTTCAGGAAGGCCGTAGGGCGGGGCCAGTGAGCTGGCGAGCGCCGGCCCGCCATGTATAGGTATCAGGCGATAGGGGTCAGGCGAAGGTCAACTCGGATGTTCCTGAACCCTGAACCCTGAACCCTATCGTGGGTGGGCCGGCGCTCGCAAGCTCGCTCGCTCCCACCCTACGTCTGCTCTATGCGAACACTCATTTCAATACTCCTGCTCCTGCTGGCGGCGACGGCTGTCGCCGACGAGCCGCAGTGGATGCTCGACGTCAAGTTGTCGGGAACGCACGTCGAAGGGCTGCCGCTGATCTGGTCGCGCGATCGTGTGCTGTTGGCGCGCGACGGACGGGTGTGGGCGTTCAAGCCCGATGAAGTCCGCGAGGTCCGGCAAACGTCGTCCAGCTTTCACAGCTTCAGCGCGTCGGAGTTGCGTGCCCGCCTGGCGGCCGAACTGGGCAAGACGTTCGAGATCAGCGGCACCGGGCACTACCTGGTGGCCCATGCTCCCGGCCAGCGCGACTATTGGAGCCGACGGTTCGAGGACCTGTACCGGTCGTTCGTGCATTACTTCCGCGTCCGCGGCTTTCCTTTGCAAGAGCCGCAGTTCCCGCTGGTGGCGCTGGTGTTTCGCAACCAAGACGACTTTCTGGCCTATTCGCGGCGAGACGGGGCGCAACTCGGCGCGAACGTGCTCGGCTATTATTCGCCCCTCAGCAATCGCGTCAGCCTGTTCGACGTGGGCGGGGGTCGGGCGCAGGCCGCCGACTGGCACGAGAACGCCGCCACCATCATTCACGAAGCCACGCATCAGACCGCCTTCAACACCGGCGTCCATCGCCGCTTCGGCGCCACGCCGCGGTGGCTTGTCGAAGGACTGGGCACGATGTTCGAGGCCGAAGGCGTATGGAACTCGACTCATCATGCTTCACGTCGGGCACGATACAATCGCATCCGGCTGGCTCAGTTTAAGCGGCTGTTGCCCAGTCGCCCCGCCCATTTGCTGGAAGAGATCGTCGCCGGCGACCGGCTGTTTCAAACGAACGTCGATCGGGCGTATGCCGAGGCCTGGGCGTTTTCGTTTTTCCTGGTGGAGACGCGGCCCAAGAAGTACAGCGAGTTGTTGGCGCGAACGGCCGCCCGAAAGGCGTTCGCCGCCTACGACGCAGGACAACGCATGGCGGATTTCACGGCGATTTTCGGCGACAACCTGCGGCACCTGGAGCGGGATTATTTGGAGTTCATGGACGAGCAAAGGTAGCGACTATTTTGGCAAGGCGTGCAGCTCGTCGCGGCCTTCCACCACAATCCATTCGTGATCTGCTGCGACTTCGCGAAACGTTTGTCGGCTGCCAGTGGGCCATTCGATCGTCAACTCGTCAACGAGCTCGGCTGCGCCCAGCCCAAACACGAGTTGGCGCTGGTTGCTGGCCATGTAACCGTCGCCCGCAGTAAGCTGCTGCGTCCAGGTTCGGCCCGCCGCCGAAACGCGAACCGTAGCGCCAATCGCGTCGCGTGCCGACTGCGTGCCGTGCAGCCGCAGGGCCAGAAAGTGCCCGACCGAATCTGTTTCGTTCAACACCAATGCTGCCGGCGCTTCGAGATGCGACACCGCGAAATCCTCTCGCCCGTCGCGATTGAAGTCGAGCCGGGCCAGCCCGCGGCCCACGTGCGTCGCGGTAAAGAAGTCGCCCAGCCGCTGGGCCTCGACCTCGACGAAGCGTCCGCGGCCCTGGTTATGAAAATACTGCGGCCGCATGGCGTAGGGCACCTTTAGATAGCCGAAATCATCGACGTGCCCGTTGGTGACCACCAGGTCGGGTAATCCGTCCAGCTCGCCGTCGATAAACTGCGTGCCGAAACCGAGCACGTCGTAACTCGGTTCTCGCAGGCCGGCCGCGGCGGTAGCGTCTTCGAACGAATCGGTCGCCTGTTGCAAGTAAAGCGTGTTGGAATCCTGGTAGAAGTTCGTCACGAACAGGTCGAGCATGCCGTCGCCGTTGGCATCGCCCGCCGCCACCCCCATGCATGCCTGGGCTTTGCCTTGCCCGTCGAACGCCAGGCCGGAAAGGACGCCCAGTTCGGTGAATCGCGGCGCTCCGTTGCGGACCGTTGCCTGATGGACGAAATAGAAGTTCGCATCCTGGTCGTTGGCCACAAACAGGCCCAGCCGGCCGCGGCCCTCAAAGTCGGCCGCCACGATCCCCAAGCCATTGCCGCCCGACACCGCCAAGCCGATGGCCTTGCCGCGGTCGGCAAAACGGCCGTCGCCCAGGTTGAGCATGAAGCGATCGGGCTCGGGAGCGAACGCTCCGGGCGGGCAGGTGCGCCCTTGGCCCTCTTTCAGGCAAACGCGATCGAATACGTCATCGCCCATCACATAGTTGACATCGTACAGGTCGGCCAGCCCGTCGCCGTTCAGATCGGCCATCAGACAGCTTGTGGTCCAACTCGAATCGTCGATGCCCGCCTGTGAGGTGACATCGAGAAAGGTGCCGTCGCCGCAATTCATGAGCAAGCGGTTGACGCCGATATTGGCGACGTAGACGTCTGGGAACCCGTCGCCGTTGAAGTCGCCGACGGTGGCGCCCTGGCTGAAGCGGTCTTCGGCGAGGTGCGCTGGATCGGTGACGCATGCGAACCGGCCCCGGCCAAGGTTTCGGTAGCACTGGTCCAGAAACTCGCTTTGGCCGACAGCGGGCGGCCAGCGGCAGCCTTGGGTGAAATAAAGGTCGGGCGAGCCGTCGAGGTCGAAGTCGAGCACGGCCACACCGCCACCGGTGAACTCGAACATCCGGCCATCGCCTTTGCCCGGCTGGCAGCCGCGGAAGTAGGTGAAGTCGATGCCTGATTCGGCGGCGACTTCGCGAAAATGCAGCCCGCTCACTCCGTGAGCGGAGGGACCTTCACCGCGGCCGACGTTTTCAGTTACGGAAGATCCGTCCGGTTGCCGACGCCGTTCCGCTTGCGGAGCAAGCGGCCTACGTTGCGCAAGCGAGCTGCGAGCCTGCAAAGGAAAACCGGAAAGATCGAGCCGTTGGCCAGGATCCGATGAGGCAAGCGTGTCGGCCAGCGTCGGCGACAACTGCGGCTCAATGCGCTCGGTGCCTTGTATCGCCCACTCCGCGTCGGGCGACAGCGACTGCGCCACGCGGTGCCAGGCCCACGACTCCCACAGCCGGCCCAGCGACTCGGTGAGCGAGGCCGCGCGGCGAATCAGCTCCAGTTCCTGCGGCTGCGATTGCAAGTCGTCCAGCGTCTCGGCCAGCTTTTCCAGATCGACCGCGCGTGTGGCCAGAAAGGCGATGTCTTCCGCGGAAACAGCGGTCGCCACCGGCGATGCGCGCAGCGACTGCAGCACCTGCGACAACTGATAGGTCGCGGCCTGATGGTTGGCGTCACGCCGCAGGCCCTCCCAAAAACAGCGCGCGGCCGCTCGCGTTTCGCCCGACTCTTTGGCAAGCTGCCCGCGCACCAGCCAGATATCGGGATGTTCGTCGGCCCCGGCCGGAAGCTGTGCTTGCCAGGCGGCCAGCCCCTGGCGATCGTCGAGCGCCAGCCGTGCCCGGCCCAGCAAAGCTTGTGCTTCGAGTTGTTCGGGCAGCTTCGCCACCACCTGCCCGGCCAGCCGGCCCGCTTCGCGCGGATTCGTTCGCAGCTCGATGCGTGCCAGTCCAATCAAAGGAAGCACGTTGTCCCGTTCAGTGGCAAGAAAGGCCCGCAACCGCTCTTGCTGGCCGAAGGCCACGTCGTGATTGCCGGCCGCCCTCAACGATTCGAGCGTGAAACGGTACAACCGCAGCAGCTCATAAAGATGGGGCAGCGATTCGAAACGGCGGCCCTCGGTGCCCAACAGCCAAGCCAGGCGCTCGTGGGCCTGGGGCTGGTGCGGATCGAGATCGAGGCAGGCGCGTAACGCCCTTTCCGCGGCCGCGGCGTGGTTGGTGTGCAATAGAACCGAGCCTTCGGCGAGTCTCGCCACGGCCGCCTGAGGATCATCGTCGGCAACGCGAGCGTAATACTCGGCCGCCTCGTCGAGCCGCTCTTGCTTGGTGGCCGCCTCGCCGGCCAGCAGCAAGGCCGCGGCCGAATTTGGTTCGCGCGAAAGAACGCTGCGGCAAAGCGTTTCGGCCTCGTCGTACCGCTTGTCGGCCATCGCCTGCCGGGCCTGCTCGAGCAGCTTGTCCAACGGAGTCGACAGCCGCCAGGCACGCCATGAGACCGCCGCCAAGACCGCCAGCGAGATCGACAGCGCCAGCCAGCTTCGCAGCTTTCGCGACATTGGGTGGCTACTCGATTTCCGCAATCCGGATGTTCTTGAACTCGACCCACATTGGCTTGCCGGCGTGGAGCTGCAGTGCCAGGATGCCGTCGGCCAGCGCGGCTGCCGGATCGTTGTCGGTGAAATCCACAATCAGCCGGTTGTTGAGGTAGTGCCGAATGTGGTGGCCACGGGCGACGATCACCACGTCGTTCCAGTCGTCGAGCTTGAAGAGTTTTTCGAATCCGGCCTGGTCGATCAACTTGTCGTTGATAACTTTCTTGCCGGATGGTTCCCAGACCGCCTCTTCGCCCACCAGGCAGAGCCGGCCTCGTTTGCCGCCCTCGTCGTAGATAAAGCCGGAGACGCTGGGCAGTTTGAGTTCGTTACGGATTTCGTGCTGATAACCGCGCACGACCCAGGCGTTCTTGGGTTTGCCTTCGGTAATGTGCTTCGAGCGATACTGGATGCCCGAATTGTTGCTGGAGTTCGAGCGAAACGACAGCCGCAGGTCGAAGTCTTTGGTCCGGCCGCCTTTCCATAAGATAAACGTATTGCCGGCGGCCGGGTTTTCGGCGGTCGTCTCGCCGCGCAGGGCGCCGTCGCGGACGCTCCACAGCCGCGGGTCTCCATCCCAGCCGCTGAGATTCTTGCCGTTGAAAATGGCCCGCATGCCGGCCGGTTCCGGCGGCGCATTCGTCGGACCGCTTTCAGCCCACAGGCAGCAGGGGAAAACGAGTACGACTGACAGGATCACGTTGCGAATCATGTTGGTCTCCGTGAAGGAAGGAGGATGAAAAAAGGTAACTCAACGGTGGCTGGGTGTAGGGTGGGACCAGCGAGCTTGCGAGCGCCGGCCCACCGTGATCGACGTCGCCGACACATTCTCGGTGGCTGGGGCAGAGCTGGCCGCAATCGAGTCGCGATTGCCGAAAGGCGCTGCCGGCCAGCGATGCCCCGGTGCTCCCGGCGCGCTGGGCTACCGGGGCATCGCTTGGCCGCCACGGCTTTTGTGGCGCCGACCGCTGCCTGGCCAAGCTCTGCCCCAGCCACCGGCTCCAAGGTGGGCGAATCGAGGGACCGACGGAATCAATCACAGCCGTCGTTCGCACGCCGGTCCTCGGCTTCGTCGTTGCCGGCTGCCAGGGCATCTGCAAACCGGCCGCGAAGCCGAGCGAAAGCGTCACGATCACGTAAAAACAATAGTGGAAGAAGGCGTTCTCAATTTCCAGATCGAGCGTGGCATACGCGGCCCCGGCGCCGACCAAGAAGAAGGGCGGACCGAGGTAAATCCAGCTCCAGGCGGCTGTCGTGGCGTCGGCCGGCAGCAGCAGGTAGCCGCCCCACAAGGCCATGTAGACCGAAGCACAGATGCCCGCCCGCAGCCATAGCGCTCGACCGCGGTAAGGCTCCAGCTCGTCGTCTCTCAAAAACCAGTATCCGCCGAGCGTGAGGGCCGGCGAGATGAGCAGTAGCCCCAAGGCACGCAGGCCGATTTGCTGCCCCAGCGGCTTTCGCAACAGCCACGCGGCGGCGAAGGCCAGCAGCGTGGCGCCGGCAATGATGACAATCGGCACCACTTCGACCTTCGTTTCCTTGCGAAGGATCGGTTTGACCACGGGCCGGCCGGTGGAGGTCTTGGGCCCTTCGATCTCGGGCGCGTGAATTTTGATTTCTGCTGCCGGAATCACCGGCTTCGTCGGATCGGTCTTGGCCGCGGGCTGGCCATTCGGCTTGCCGGCCTGTTTGGCGGCTTGCTTGCCCGCGGGCGCGGCGGACGCGGGCGCATCGACGGCATCGGCCTTGGGGATGCGAATGGGGGCTTTGCACTTGGGGCAGGGCCCTTGCTTGCCGGCGAATTGGTCACTGACCTTGAAATTCGTCTTGCAGCTTGGGCAGACAACCTGAATGGGCATGCGCTCTCGGTTCCGGGCGAAGAAAGGAAGCGGCAGTTCGCCAGATGTTAGTGTTTGCCGGCAGACGGCCGACGTCAAGCCGGCGACGTCCGCTACGGGCCCAATGCCGCTCGCAGGCAGTCATCCGATTTCAATCCGGGCCTGTAATGCGCAGATAGAAATGTCCCCTTAAGGCGCAGGTAGAAATGTCCCCACAATCACCTCTTCAAAGGAGGTGTTCATGGAGACAATTCGGATGAGCGGCAAGGAGCGGTGGCGTTCTTCGGTGATAAGTCGTAAGGTGGGGCAAGCGAGCTTGCGAGCGCTGGCCCACCGAACAAGGCGATAGGCGTTGGGCGTTGGGCACGATAAGAGCATCGTGCCTAAAGCCTAACGCCTATCGCCCAACGCCTCCGTTACGACCATAAGAACCTCCACGCTGAATGATTTCCGTTGACGAAGCTCTGAACCAGATTCGGTCGCACGTGCGGGCGCTGCCCGTCGAACGCATCGCGCTGGCCGACGCGCTCGGCCGAGTGTTGGCCGAAGACGTGGCCAGCGACGTCGATTCGCCGCCGCACGATAAATCGGTGGTCGACGGTTACGCCCTCCGCTCGACGGACGTCTCGCCCGAAGGAGAGACGCTCACCGTCATCGAAGAGATTGTGGCCGGGGCCGTGCCGCAACGAACCGTTACGGCGGGCACCGCCGCCCGAATCATGACCGGCGCGCCGTTGCCGGCAGGAGCCGATGCTGTCGTGATGGTCGAACGGACCGAGCCGATCGACGCGAGCCAGGTGCGCATCAGCCCGCAACGGATTGCCTCCGGGCAAAACATCGTGCCGCGGGCGGCTTCGATGCGCCGCGGCGAGATGGTGCTGCGGGCCGGGCACGCGGTGCGGCCGATGGAAATCGGTTTGCTGGCCGAGGTTGGTCGCCATGAGCTGCTCGCTTTCCGGCGGCCGCGGGTGGCGGTGCTGCCCACAGGCAACGAGCTCGTTACGCCGGCCGAAGTACCGGCCGCCGGACAGATCCGCAACTCGAACGGCGCCATGCTGCTCGCCGCCGTGCGGCACGCCGGCGGCGGGCCGGTCGATCTCGGCATCGGCCGCGACGACCGGGCGTCGCTGCGGCGGCTGATGAGCGAGGGCCTGCGGTCCGACGTGCTGTTGATCTCCGGCGGCGTGTCGGCGGGCGTGCTCGACCTGGTGCCCGGCGTGCTGGCCGACCTGGGCGTGCGGCAGGTGTTTCACAAGGTCAACATCAAACCGGGCAAACCGCTCTGGTTCGGCGTCGATGAAGCCGAGGGTGCCTCGAAGCTGGTGTTTGGTCTGCCCGGCAATCCGGTCAGCACGCTGGTGTGCTTTGAGTTGTTCGTACGGCCGGCGTTGGGGGCGATGGCGGGCCATCCGTTCGGGCCGCGGGCCACGGTTCTTGCCCGGCTGACGGCGCCCTTTCACCATCGTGGCGACCGGCCCACGTATTATCCGGCCAAGGTAACGGCAACCGGCGATGGCGACACTGTCGAGACATTGGCCTGGCAAGGTTCGGGCGATCTGCGAACGCTCGCCTCGGCCAATGCGCTGATCCACTTTGCCGGCGGCGAATGCAGGTATTCCGCCAGCGATGTCGTCGCGGTCAGCCTTTTCGAGGGGTGATGTTCGCCAAGCCAGAAGAATTGAAGGGTGGGACAAGCGAGCTTGCGAGCGCCGGCCCACCGTTAGCGACGTTGCCAACGGTGGGCCGGCGCTCCCAAGCTCGCTTGTCCCACCTTACGGCCTTGTCGACAGCGCAACATCAAGACACGCATGCGACGAAGAATCAGTATTAGCACACCCGCCCTGTCGCGCGGCGGTTTTCCGCGTCGGCCCGTTACTCCAGTATTAACGGCCGTTGCGTCCGTGGCGCCGGCCTCCGTATTATGAATCTCGTCCCAGGAGGCGGCCGAAAGGCGCCGATCACGATGTCGTGCCCTCTTTTCGTTCCCGATCGTCGAGCGTTTCTTGCCGCGCTCTCTGCCGGCTTTTTCACCACGCGGGGGTTGTTCGCCGAGCAATTGCTGCTGCCGACGCCGTCGATGACCGAAGGACCGTTCTATCCCGATCGGCTGCCGCTCGATCGGGACAACGACCTGCTGATCGTCAACGACCAGATTACCCCGGCGGTCGGCACGATCACGCACCTCACCGGCCGCGTGCTCACCACCAGCGGTTCGCCGGTCGACGACGCCACCATTGAAATCTGGCAGTGCGACGCCAACGCCGTCTACCTGCACACGGCCGACAGCCGCCCCAAGGACGCCCAGCGCGACAAGAACTTCCAGGGTTTTGGACGCTTCACGACAGGCGCCAGCGGCGAATATCGTTTTCGCACGATCAAACCCGTGCCGTATCCCGGCAGGCCCGCCCCGCACATCCACGTCAAAGTCAAACGCGGCGACCGCGAGCTGCTGACCACCCAGATTTTCATCCGCGGGCACGAAGGCAACGCCCGCGACGGCATCGTCAATTCGGCCCGCGACCTGGTCGATCGCGAGCTACTGCTGGCCGACTTCAAGCCGCTGGTTGAATCGAAAATCGGCGAGTGTGCCTGCCAGTTCGATATTGTGTTGGGCCGCACGCCCGACGAGAGCGCGCTTGGACCGCGAGGCGTTAGGCGTTAGGCACTGGGCGTTGGGCATTGGGCATTGGGTGCCACAACAAACTCACTTCGGTATCGAGAACGACGAACGATGATAAGACCTGCTTTGGTTATCGGAATCCTGAGCCTGCTCGCCGGTGCGGCTGTGTTGCTGGCCCAACCCCCATCGTTTCCCGGTGGGCGCCATCGGCGCGGCGGTGGCGACGTTGTGGCGGCGTCGGTGGCGAAAATGATGGCTTTCGACGCGGACCAGGACGGCAAGTTATCGAAGCCGGAAGTGACCGACCCGCGGCTCGGGCCGCTGTTCGACCGCGCCGACGCCGACAAGGACGGCTCGGTCACCAAGGACGAGCTGACCGCGCTCTTCACGCGCGAGGCATCGTCGCCGCGCGGAGGACCAGCAGCACGGCGTCGCACGCCTCGCGGGCCGTGAGCCCTTCGTCGTGCATCCGCAGCGGCACCAGCAGGTTGAAAGCCGCCACCAGAAAATGGCCGCTGCCGCAACAAGGATCGAGCAGCGTAAACTCGGCCAGCGAGCGGGGCCAGCCCTCGAACGTACCCGCCGCCGGCGTGCCGTCGTCGCGCCAGCGCAGATAGTCGAACGCCGGCAAAGATCTATTCGCCACGGATGGAACACGGATGGAACACGGATCAATGCCGTTCAAAAACCCATTCTTCTCATCCGTGTTTGATCCGTGTTTCATCCGCGGCTTGATTTCATTCTTTGCGCACCACCAAGCGCCGATCGTGTTGTCGAGCAGGAACTCGACCATGTAGTGCTCGGTAAAGAGCTGCGTGACGGCGGGCAAGCTGCGGCCGTCGATCTTGGCCCCTGATTTATTCACCTCGTCTTTCTTTTTCGATTGCCAGAACTGATAGACCCAGCCCAGGCTGTCGTCGGCGGTAAAGGTCGCGGTCGGTAACGTGGCCAACAACTTTTCCAGTGGCAGCCGCTCGTTGATGGGAAACTCAACTTCCAACAGCACGTCATCCGTGCGAAAGATTTGCGGCAGCATTCGGCTGGCGTAGCGGGCAGCCAACTCAAAACCGTTGGCCGTGCCCTTCGCCTTGGCCAGCTCTTCGCAGTCGGCCAGGCTGACGGGCACGCCATCCGGGTGCATGAGCAGATTGTTCTCAGCCAGGAACCGGGCAAAGAGCATTCGGTGCCAGAATTCGTAAGCCAGCTCCTGGCTAAGCTGCTCGATTGTTTGCGTCTTGTTGGCGTGGCGAACATCGCCGAGCTGCCGGCCGCGGGCACGTAACCGGTTCCGCAGCCTTTTCTCGGCGGCCGTGAAGTGGCCGAACGGCTCGGCGGCATCGACCGCGCGCTTTTGCAAAGCGGAACGCGCCGCGGCCTCGGCCAGCTCGCGCGCTCGCACGCAGACGCTTTCGAGCTGGCGGCGAAGGTCAGTAGCTAATGCTGCCATACGAAATCAACTAGCCACGGATGAAACACGGATGAAACACGGATAAAGAATAAGATTCGCGTCATCGACGACCATCGGACCTGCCGGGCCGTGTAATCCGTGTTTCATCGGTGTTTCATCCGTGGCGAAAGAACATAGGTCTAAAAGACGAAGCGTTTGAATTCGACTTTCGTCCGGCCAAAGTTGATGAGCAGGCCAACCTTGACGCCGGTGGCTTTCAGCTCGTTCAAGAGCTGTGGTTCATGTTCCTGGGTGTAGGATTTGGCGGCTTTCAGTTCGACCATCACGCATTCGTTTACCCACAGATCGGCTTTGTAAAAGCCGACTTCAACCCCCTTATACATCACGCGAATCTCGGCCTCGATTTGCGCGCGGAAACCACGCTTTATTAACTCCACCTGCATCGCTCGCTTATAGACTCCCTCCAAGAAGCCATAGCCCAGCACATTGTAAACCTCAAACGCCGCCCCAATGATCGCCTCGGTGACATCTTGATGTTGAAGTTCCCAGCCTTTTTCTCCAACGAATCCTAATTAGCCACGGATGGAACACGGATGAAACACGGATGAAACACGGATAAGGAATGAAGGCGGACGGCCCGGCGGCGGACTCTCGCCGGGGCCGCAAAACGGGCCAGTTTTGCCTTTTTGACGAGGCGGCCCGATTACTATGGAGAACCGTCGACAGCATGGCGACTCCTTGCTCGGTGAAGGCGTAAGGCGCATAACGGCGGCCGCCTCTACCGGGCTTTGAGATTCCAATTTGGAATCTCAAACTCTCGGCTTCTTCCTTATTGAGCTGGAACATAGACGCCTCGTAAGGTTTTATCCGTGTTTCATCGGTGTTTCATCCGTGGCTAAATAATCACCGGCCCGTCCTTGAGTTTGTCGCGAATCCGCTCTTCCGTCGCCGCCAACCACCCCCGCAAGTCCTCCTCGTTCTTGATGGTGCCGCCAGTTAGCTTCACGCGCTGGGCCTTGGGTTCCAGCAGCTTAGCCCCGGCGCCCAAGGCCTGCGCGAAGCGGGCCGGGATGGCGTCGGCCAGCGTCTTCCATTCTTTGAGCCGAGTCGCGGATAGCGTTTGCAAGATCTCGTCCGTGGTGCCGACCGCCAACTCGGGCAGCACGTTAAGCTCGTATTGATCGCTGAGCGCCGTCTGCTGATCGAGCGAAAGCTGGCGCCAAGTTGCGCTTGTTGCGAGCATGGCCTGGCCTTCTTGCTGGAGTTGCTCGCAGACGGCATACGCCTCGTTCAGCGCTTCGCGAAGCGCCTGCGCCAGCTTATCGAGCAAGCCCGGCACCGAATCGGGCTCGCCAAGCAAACGGCGGTGCTGCTCGATCGAGTCGACCTCCGGCTGCGCGTCGGCCGCCACGGCCAGGTCGCCCGCGTGACTGAGAAGTGCTTTGAGCATTCGCCAGTGCGGTTCTCGCTCGCGGATCAGCTCCGCTCGCTTTTGCCAGTCGTTCGCCTCCTTGGTCAGACGATCTTGATGGTCGTGGATGGCTTTGAGTCGGTCGTTGCCAACACGGTTGGCCATGTCGGTCAGGTGCGCGACATCGGGCTTGGCCGGTAGAGGCGGAGCGCCGCCGGCCGCCACGGCACGCTTCAACATGATTTCCAGAAACTGGGCCGCATTGGCCGACTCTTGGCCTGGCAGCACGTTGAGGCCGACAACCTTGAACAAGGTCCGGATGGCGATCAACTGCGCGGTCGTCAGGGTGATGTTTTCAACACGGAAGTCCGTCGCGGCGATGTTCTTTTGATCGAGCTTTTGTTTGGCGACCGGCTCGTTGCCGGCGCGGGCCTGCAGCAAGCCCGCGTTGAACATCACGATCAGGGCGGCATCGACGGCATCCTGCGGCCAACCGTAGGGCGGTGCGCCGAAATGCTTGCGAATTTCCGTGCCCTTCTTACCGCTTCCCACGAAGTTTCGAACCGCTGCGCAAACGGGGTGTTTGTCGGCGTCTGCCTGGTGCCCCACCGCGGCCAGTGCATCGCCATCACCCTTTTTCGACCGTTCGACGACCTTCATCCAATCTTTGGCGGGGGCATCGGCCTTGTGAAACTCCGGGTAAAGCCGGTCGAGGCAAGCCTTGGCGGCAAGGTGAACCTTGTCTGCCAGCAGCGTGCCGCCGACCGGCTCGCCGCCCCCGGCAATGTAGATGGCGGTCTCGTTGAGAATCTCAGCGATAATGCCGTCGCGCGCCTGCCGGGCTTGCTCTTGCCGTGTCTCCATCGCCTTGCGCGCTTCGATGCCTTCGGGTGTGCTGGGGTTGCCTTTGGTCTGGATGGTGGCGGTGGCCGCATAGTGACCGGCGATGGCCCGTTTCAGTTCTTCCGCCTGGCGGCGCGGAATGAATCCGTAGACCACGGCCGCCGAGTCGCCTGCGACGCGCGCGTCGTCAATCACCGTCTTTTCTTCGACTTCCCAGCCATCGCGGAGCCATACGGGCACCGTTGTGCCGCCCGTCGTCGGCGACTCGCTGCCAAAGTCGAGCGCAATGTCGCGGGCGACCTTGCTTTCGCCATGCGTCAGCTTGAACTTTTTCAAAACATCGCTCGACTGGGTTTTGAGCAACTGGGAACGTTCGCCCCCAAGTTTTGCGGCATCGCCCAGCAGTTTGTTCATCGACTCCAAATACGCCTGATTCCATTCGCTTCCCTCGCGGGTCTGCATCCGGTATTCGTCTTCAACCGGCATCACGGCGCCGCACGCCACCAGTGTTTCCAACAGTTCAGGAACCTTCTTGCGAAGGTCGGCGCTGGAGACATTGAGATCGGTCACGAGGAGATCGGCCAGCGTTTCGGCGGTGGCGCGGATGCCCGAATCGGCCGGTCCCTGGTGCGGCAACTGCCCGATGAGGAAGATCAGGGCGCAAATCTGGTAGCGAAGTTCGCCGTCGTTTTCCTGCTTTTGCTTGGCGATCGTTTCCGAGATTTCTTGCAGCAGGACGCCGGTCTTCAGCGCCGAGCTTTTGACGGAGGCGTCGTTGATGAAGGCGCCGCTGACGACGTTGCCCAGGGGCCAATCGGCGGTCTGCTGCACCGCTTCCTCCACGATCGAGAGCTGGTTTTGAAGCTGCGCCCCGGTACCCGCCTTATCGACGGCGCGGAGAACGCGTTCCCAAAAGCGCCGGCGCACGGGCAACACGGGGTAATCCTGCACCAGAAGCCCGCGATCGCGAGTGGTGAACGCGATCTTCGTGGACGATAAGTGCCGCTCGATCTCGCCGGCGTGCGATTCGACGAGCGAGCCGAGAGGGGCTTCGGCGGAGGGCTTCTTTTTGAGCAGGACCTCACGTGTGACCTTTTCGACGTCGGTGTCTTGCAGCTCGACTTTAACGGGAAAGCGGCCCGTGAGTTTCTGCAGCAGGGGCACGCCCGTAAGGGCATTCTGTCCGGTGGCGACGAACAGCACGTTCGCGCCCAGCCTGGAGCAGCACTGCTCCTGCAAGTCCTGCACGCCTTTGGAGCGGGCCAACGTGTCGCCGATGTACTGCTGCACCTCGTCGAGCACCATGACCGTCAACGGGAGCTTGTTTTTCCGCACCAGCGTCAGCTTGATCTTGTCGACCATGTCGTCGATCGAGACGTCGGTCACGCTGGGAAACTGCTTTTAGACGAGCAGCCGAGCGTCGCTGGGCTTGTCGGCAAAGCCCGGTCGCGCGGCGAGCAAGGCGCTGGGGATGGCGTCGGAGACGTACAGGTTGGCCAACTCGTGGTTGAAATCGCGCCCCGCGCGTTGAACATGCTCTTTGACCGCGTCCTCAAGACCCTCGTGGCGCAACCAAAGCATAAACGAGGCGCGGGAGTAACTCGGCGGCAGACCGACCGACTTGAAGATGATGCTCAAGAGGCCGAGTCGCACGCTGTCGCCCGTCCAGTCGCCCAAGCTGCCCGCGGCGGCATGAAGCCCGCCATATTTCTTGGCCTGGTTCGAGAGCTCGGTGAGCAGGTCTTTGATGTGCCGCGGTAACTTCGCCAGGCCGCGTGCTCTGGCACCGTCAGGAAACTGGTAGTCGAGCCAAAGATGCTGCAGCACCTTCACCAGGTGGCTATTGCCACTGCCGAAAAACCCGCTGACCCAAACGCCGGGTTGCTCCGACTGATCGAGATTCGCCAGATATTGAGAGAGAATGCGCTCCAGGCCGTCGGCGTATTGCCCCTCGCACACGAATCTGCTGATCTCAAAGCGTAGCGTGTCCAATTCATGTTCGGTTTGGCCCGTCGTGACCTTGGCCACGCCATGATTCAGGAGTTTGTTATCGCGGGGATCTTTGTCATAAACTTCGCGGTTGAGCGTCATCGGTGGCTGTCTCCCACAGCGGGCGTGATGGGCACGGCGTGGTAGTTCCACCCGTCGCGGGCGTCGAGCAGGCGGTAATTGTCTTGTTCGTAGACTCCGGGGAAAAAGACCAGCAACCGCCCCTGGATGTGCGACTCGACCAGGGGCAGGACCTCGGAAATCCGCAGGAAGCCGAACAGGGATGCGATGCCGCTGACGGCCACCACGGTATCGTCTGCGTTGGGAACCGAATTCAGAGCTTCGATGATCCTGCCGGCGACATTTTCTTTGAAGTCGGCCAGCGGCCCATCGTCGAGCAGTTCCGGCGACTCAAAGTAGCTCTCGGCATAGCTTGAATAGGGTGGGCTTGTCAGCCAATCGGCAAAGGCATCGGTGAGATCACAGCGGTGCCAGCGGTGACCGGCCGTTCGGGTTGCTTCGGCAAACAGGTCGGTCCTCAGCCGCAGCTTCCGTTCATCTTCTTTGTCGTAAACGGCGATCCAAATCCGCTGTGCGCCGGCGACATTGCGGTCCCATGGCAGGCCACAGACACGCTGGTAATTTCGTTTGAATGCTTCAATTCGATTCATGGCTTGCTTCCTCCTCCGATGCCGTCAGCAGCCCAGGGAAGGTGATTTCCACGATAGCCCCTGCGTGCTTGTAAACCAGCCAGCCCTGCTTCGACGCCTCGGTGGCGAGATGGCTCAAGTCGCTGGGCGAACGGTCGAGCAACCGCGTCCATACGCAACCCAGGAGCAACCGGCCGCGCAAACCGCACAGATAACCCAGCACGAAGGCAAAGGCAGCGGTAACCGGCGTCACGGTCGGAATCGAGCGACTCTTTTTGACCTTCCCAGTCAGGTAGCCCGCCTGCGTCCACGATGACGCGAGATTTTGGGCGGTCGAGTGAAGCGTTGTTGGTCGGAAGCGATTGGGATACTTTTGGTCGAGGTGCTTTGCGATTTCGTCCGGCGTGACTGGCTCGCCCACCGCGATCGCCTGGACGAACGGCGTCGTTTCCCGGAGCAGCGGGTCACGTGCCGCGGCGGCGAGAAAGGCCAACATCGGGCGGCTGGCCTGATCGGCGGCCCAGAAATGCCTCATCAGCCGGAACAGCGCGCAGTTCGGGCCAAGGCAGTAGAGCTCCTCCAGCCGCTTTGCCGTGCGCTGCCGGGTCGTCTGGGTCGGCTTGCCCAGGACGTTCTCCTCCACGATCGCCGCGATATAGGCATCGGGCCGGACATTGCCTGGAACCGTCTCGAGCACGAGGGCAAGTTCGCCGAACATCATGGTCCGGCTGGTATGGACGCTCATCGAGCCATTGCGGAACCCCAGCGCAGCCGGAAGCGCCTTCGATTTGTTGTGCTGCACCGGGTTTTGCCGCACGGGAGGCCTCGCCAGATATGCTTCAACGCTGCTCGTCACATTCATCCCGCGCTCAAATAGGGAAAACCAGTCGTGAATCGCCACTCGCAAAAACGCGGATGGGCAATCAGTTTAGCGGACAGCGGTGCCCGAAACAATTTGCCGAGAAGCCGTGCCGGCCACCAGGGCCGCGGCGCGATGGCCGAGCAAATGCAGCCGCTATGGCGGCACCGGTCGCAGCCCGTGCCGTTGCAGCAGTCGCAGCGCTCTGGCAGAGGAACCAAACCGCCTCGGCGACGCCTGAGGCCCGCCCGAATTCTTTTTGGAATTCCCGGTCGGTGGCAAGCGTATTACTGGCAAAAGGGGAAAAAGCGGGCCGATGGTCGGTCGTCCGTGCTGAAGCATTGAGCAGCGACGCCGATGGTTGGCCAGCCACCCACCCCCCCGCGCACGGTGTGGGCAAATTTGCCCACACCGATGAAACACGAGGTCTTTGGCTGTCGACCGACCTGCTAGGGTTTCCTGCGCGGGTGCCGAAATTATGTGCGTGCGTACTCTATTTTGAATACAAAAACGAAACATCGCAAGCCAGCGGCGCGGTAGAACGACAGGTAAATGCCGGAAAGATTTCAGACAGAAAAATGGCCGGTGGCGGACGTGAATCCAAAATCCAATCCCGGCGCGTCGGGAGCAAATCCAAAATCATCCATACCCCCTAGATTTATGGTTGCGGGCACATTTCGCGAGGCCGCAACGGTGCTGCCGCAACCTGTTTGAGGCAATGGCTTTGGAGCAAGGATTCTGCTGAGACGCTTTTTGTTTTTGACAACGATAATTGTTTTTCCGCAACGGTAATTCGCCGGCGGCAGTTCAGCCGGATTGCCGGCCGTTCGGCTGCTGAAAACGCATCGTCCGGCGGAGATGAGAAGACAAAAACGGCGGTCCGCCGCTGCCGTTCGTGACGAGTCGGGCAGCAACGACGCTTAAGCGTCGCACCGGGTCTTTGACAATTTGACAATGAATGCGTTCCGCCGGACCGGCGCGGTGTCGGGCGGCGACGCCGGGCCCGCCCAGGCGAAAACGGCGCTTGCATAAGCCGGTTTCGATGCGTCCGTGCTGGGCCGCAAACGGCTGCGACCCAATGCGTTGCGGCGAAAGACGTGCGGACACGGCCCTTGTTTTCCGCAAGTGGTTTTCGCCCGGCAGGGCCAGACCGCCTGGCCAACTGGCGGAATCCGCCAGTTGGCCAATGGTGGGGTGTCCCGGCGGCGCGGGCTGCGGCGCGGCCAGGTTCTCGATGCGGGCCACCGCGTCGGCGTCGAGCTGGAAAATCGAAAACCGCCAGGTCCTGGCGCATGTGCTCGGCGCTGCTCGTCCCGGTCAGGGGCAGCATGCCGACGTCGAGCGCGTAGCGGAACACGATCTGGCTGGTCGTGCGGCCGTGACGCGTGGCGGCTGCGGTTGCCCTAAATGTAAAAGCAACCCATCCGGCTCAGGACGCGAAAATCCTTTGGAACCGAGCGTCGCGCGTCAGCTCGTCCTCTTTGGTCGGCGTGGTGGCGATCAGCCGCTCGACCACCTGGTCGGTCGTCACGCCTTCGCTCTCGGCGGAGAAGTTGATCACCAGGCGATGCCGCAGCACCGGCTTGGCCAACGCTTGCACGTCGTCGGTCGAGACGTAAGTGCGGCCGTGCAGCAAGGCCCGCACCTTGGCCCCCAGAATCAGGTTTTGCACCGCCCGCGGCCCGGCGCCCCACTGAAGCTGCTCGGTCACGAACTCCGGCACGCCGGCTTCGCGTACCCGCGTCTGCCGCACCAGCGACAACACATAACGCACTACGTGGTCCGAGATTGGCACCTCGCGCACGATCCGCTGAAGCTGGATGATCTCGTCCGCCGCCAGTACCGGCAGCACGTGGTCGCTGGCCAGGGACGTCGTCCGCCGGGCGATCTCGAACTCCTCGTCGAACGTCGGGTAGCGGACGAACACCTTGAACATGAAGCGGTCTTGCTGGGCTTCGGGCAAGGGATACGTCCCTTCCTGCTCGATCGGGTTTTGCGTGGCCAGCACGAAGAACGGATCGGCCAGTTTGTGCCGCACGCGGCCCACCGTCACCTGCCGCTCCTGCATCGCCTCCAGCAGGGCGGCCTGCGTCTTGGGCGGCGTGCGGTTGATCTCGTCGGCCAGCACCACGTTGGCGAACAGCGGCCCTTCGAGAAAACGGAACTCGCGTTGCCCGGTTGAGCGGTTCTCGGCCAGGATTTCGGTGCCCGTGATGTCGGCCGGCATCAGGTCGGGCGTGAACTGAACGCGGCTGAACGACAGGTTGAGCGTGCGGGCCAAGGTGCTGATCATCAGCGTTTTTGCCAGGCCGGGCACGCCTTCCAGCAGGCAGTGTCCGCGGCTGAACAGCGAGATCAGCAGTTCTTCGATGACGTGGCCTTGCCCGACGATCACCTGGGCAAGCTGGGCCAGTATTTTTTCCCGGGCGTCGGCCAGCTTGCCGATGGCCACGGATTCTTCGGCGTTAAAGTTGTCGTTGCTCATGGATTGTATTGTACACAGACGTTGTGGACGCGGAAGTTCCTATCAAGAATAGAGTCTGGCGAACAAACTGGGGCAGGACACCTTTTTCGGCAATCAAGACCTGTGAGATACTTCAACCGACGTGCCGCGATGGGCGCCACCGCGGCGATGGGTGGCTGGGCCTGGCTGCGGCAAACGCTGGCCCAGGCCGAGGAGCGCGCGGGCGACGCCGCGCCGCTCCGCCCAAAAGATTCGATGAAAGTGACTCGGCTTGAAACCTACAAGGTCAAGCCGCGCTGGTTGTTCCTGAAGGTCCATACGAACGCGGGCGTCGTCGGCTTGGGCGAGCCGGTCGTCGAAGGACGCGCCGATACGGTGGCCGAGGCGGTGCGGGCCATCGAACCCTACCTGCTCGGCAAGGACCCGCGTCGCGTGGCGCACCATTGGCAGGCCATCTATCGGCACGCGTTCTATCGCGGCGGGCCGGTGCTCACCAGCGCCCTGAGCGGCATCGACATGGCGTTGTGGGACATCAAGGGCAAGGCCCTGGGCGTGCCCGTCTATGAGCTGCTGGGCGGCCCGACGCGCGAGCGCGTGCGCGTGTATGCCCATGCCAAAAGCCGCGCGGCCCTGAAGCGGGGGCTGGCTCGCGGTTTCATGGCCTTCAAGACAACGCCCGCCAAGCGCCGGCCCAGCCGCTATGTCGAAACGCCGGCCGAGATCAACTACGCCGCCGAGCGGTTTGCTGAAATGCGCGAGCTGGCCGGCGACGACGTCGACCTGGCCATCGACTTCCACGGCGCCATCAGCCCGGCGACCGCCAAGCTGCTGATCAAGGCGTTGGAGCCGTATCAGCCGATGTTCGTCGAAGAACCGTGCCAGGCGCAAAACCACGACGTGATGGCCGAGCTTGCTCGTGGCACACACTTGCCGATTGCCACGGGCGAGCGGGTATTCACCAAGTGGGGCTTTCGCGAGGTGCTGGAAAAGAGGGCCGCGACGATCTTGCAGCCCGATTTGTGCCACGCCGGCGGCATCACCGAGGTGCGGCTGATCGCCGGCATGGCGGAAGCCTATTACGCGGCAATCGCGCCGCATAACCCTCTCGGCCCGATCTCGTTGGCCGCCGGCGTGCAGATCGCGGCTTCGATTCCCAACTTCCTCTGCCAGGAGCAGGTGACGCTTGGCGAAGGGTATTTGAAGCGGCCGTTCGCGCTGCGCGACGGCTATCTCGACCTGCCGACCGGCCCCGGCCTGGGCATCGAGCTCGACGACGACGCCGTGGCCGAGAAGATCGGCCACGACTGGCGCGGGAGCGAGCTTTATGATGAGGACGACGGGTCGGTGCTTGATTGGTAGAGGGAGAGACGGAGAGACAGAGCGAGGGAAAGACAGATCGGATACCGTTTCTCGACCTACGCGACCTGGTGGATCAAGCAATCGATCACCAAGTCGCTGGTCGAGCACGCCGGCATGATTGTCTTGCCGCGCGAGAAGCTGCGGTCGCTCGTTCGCTTTCAGAAATCGCGGCGGCGGTGGATTGAGCGGAACTGGCGCCACCCGACCGTGGAAGAAGAGATCGAAGCCTGCGGCTTGCCGGAGCGGGACGCCGCAACGCTGCTCTCGGTCGACCGGCCACTGTTATCGCTCGACACGGCCGGTCCCGACATCGAAGGCACGCTGGGCGAGTTGGTGGAGGACAAGCACCATGACGCGCCGATCGACGATCTGAACCGGCAAGCGCTGAAGGAGCTGGTCCACGAAGTGCTGCGAGAATCCCCTCTGACCTTATGAGGACCGGACGCAGCTGTAGCCTCGAATACTGAAGGCATGGTAAAGTAAGCTCGTGGATTTGTGCTGTTCTCCCAAGGTCTTGCGTTACAAAACCCTAAAGAGACGCACATGCCCACCATTTTTCAACCCCCGCCGGTACGCAGGTTCCGGGTGAACCCCAACGATGAGCACATTGCGAGGACAACATGGCATCAGCGGCCGAAATTGATTCCGCGGCGCGACCCTACACCGACGGCGAGTATCTCGAACGCAATCCCACGTGGCACGTCGAAGATTCGCCGTGGAAGGCCGACAACATCTTTCAGTTGATTCTGCGGCACTCGTTGGCGCCCAAGACCATCTGTGAAGTCGGTTGCGGCGCGGGTGAAGTGCTGGCCCAATTGCAAAAGAAGCTGCCCGACGACTGTCGCTTTTGGGGCTATGACATTTCTCCGCAGGCCCATGAATTGTCGCGGTCACGCGTCAACGAGCGGCTGCAGTTCCGCCAGGCCGATTTGTTCGACGAACCGCAGACGTCCTTCGACCTGATGCTGGTGATCGATTTGATCGAACACCTGGACGACTATTATGGATTTCTGCGTCGGCTCAAGCCGCGCGGCCGGCATGCGATCTTTCACATTCCGCTCGACCTGTCGGCCTACAGCGTGTGGCGCAGCTATCCGATTCTCGACTTACGCGCCAGCGTGGGTCACATCCACTACTTCACGAAAGACACCGCGCTGGCCGCGCTGGCGAAAGCGGGCCATGAAGTCGTCGATTGGTTCTATCCCGAGCAACGCCTGCTGTTGCGCGGCAAGCCCTTGCGGCAAAAAGCGCTGGCGCTGATGCGCCAGACGCTGCTGCGGGCCAATGCCGATTTGGCCGTTCGCTTGCTGGGAGGGCGATCGCTGATGGTGCTGACGAAGAGGGATGAGAGATGAGGGAACGTAGAGTGGGACCAGCGAGCTTGCGAGCGCCGGCCCACCGATTTGAGGCGTCAGGTTTCAGGCCTCAGGCGTCAGGACAAACAGCCTGACGCCTGACGCCTGACGATGGTGGGCCGGCGCTCGCAAGCTCGCTGGTCCCACCCTACATCCTTCGTCATTTTCCATGGAAACCTTTGTCGCCGTCGCAACGCTCATTGGTCTGATCTGGGGCGCCGCGCTGCTGCTGCGCGGCGGACCGTTGTATGGCGCGCTGTTGGTGCTTCTGACCGGCACCTGTTTCGGCCATCCCTTCCTGCACGTCGACACGGGGTTCATTCCTCTCACCGCCGATCGGCTGCTGTTTCTATTGGTGCTCGCGCTGTGCGCCACCTATCGAAAGCTCGGATTCGTCGCGCCCAAGCCGCTGGGCAAAGCGGAGATCGTGCTCGCGGCTTTCCTGTGCCTGCTCGTAGTGAGCACCTTGCTGCACGATTGGCGATTTCAGCACAACCTGCCCGCTTCGAAGCTGCTCTTTTACTACCTGATGCCGGCCGGCATGTACTGGCTGGCACGGCAGGTTCCGTTGTCTGAAGCGGCGACCCGTTGGGTCTTCGGCTTTTTGGCCCTGTTGGGCATGTACTTGGCCGGCACGGCCATCGCCGAATGCCTGCGCTGGAAGCAGCTTGTTTTCCCGCAGTACATCGCTTCCACGGAAATCCACGAGTTTCTGGGCCGGGGCCGCGGACCGCTGCTCAACCCGGCGGGCAACGGCTACTTCTTGGCCATCGGGCTTTGCGCGATGTGGATGGGTTGGCCCCGGCTAGGCTGGCCAGGCCGCCTGGTCATGGTCGCTTTAACCGCTCTGTTCGTTGGGGGATTCTATGCCACGCTGACGCGTTGCGTGTGGATGGGGGCGCTGGCCATGTCGTTGATCGTGGCTTGGCTGGTGTTGCCGCGATCGTGGCGGCTGCCCGTGGTTGCCGGCACGTTGCTGGCGGCGATGGCGATTGCAGCATCGCAGTGGGAGCGGCTGATTGAATTCAAACGCGACGAAGGCCAGAGCGCCCGTGAGGCCGCCGAATCGGCCAGGCTGCGGCCCGTGCTGGGCGTGGTCGCCTGGCGGATGTTTTTGGAGCGGCCGGTCTTCGGCTGTGGGTTCGGGCATTATCGCGAGCGGTTCGTGGACGTGCTCGACGATCGCTCCTCCGACTTGCCGCTCGACACTTCCCGCCGCTACGTGCAGCACAACGTTTTCTTGGGTCTGCTCACCGAGACCGGACTGACGGGCACGGTCCTGTTTATGATGCTGCTCGGTTATTGGTTGCGCGAGGCCTGGCTGCTGTGGCGCTCTTCGGCCCCGCTTTGGGCGCGGCAGCACGGACTGCTGTTCTTGGCCAGCATGGCCAGCTATTTCGCCAACGCCATGTTCCAGGATTTGGCGATCATTCCGATGGTCAACATGATGCTTTTTTTCCTGGCCGGGCTGATGCCTGACGCCCGACGCCCGACGCCCGACGCCCGACGCCCGACGCCTGACGCCTGACGCCCGACGCCTGACGCCTGACGCCTGACCCCGGTGCCGGCGCTCGCCAGCTCGCCTGGTCCCGGTGGCTTTCGTAGGCTGGCTCGGATTAGAATGGTTTGCACAGTTGGTTGCCGGTCAAAGCAGCAACGATCGTGGCAGTCACTTTACGGCAAGCGATGCAAACCACTTCCATCAGCCTCTTGCGGCGGCTTCAGCACGCGGGCACCGACCAAGATTGGCGGCGCTTCGTCGGTCTCTATACGCCGTTGTTGTTTCACTGGGTCCGCCAGACAGGCCTACGACCGCCCGACGACGCCGACCTGGTGCAGGACGTCTTCGCACTGCTTGTCGAAAAGCTGCCGCTGTTCGACTACGATGCCAAACAGAGTTTCCGGGGTTGGCTGCAGACCGTCGTGCGCAATAAAGTTCGCGACCGGCTACGGCGAAAATCGCTGCCCCAGGAGCACAACCCGGCCGAATTGGCGAAAGCGGTTGATGCGATGGGCGAGCCCGACGGTGGGGAGCGCGAACATCAGATGTTTTTGGCGGCCACGGCCTTGAGAATTATGAGATCGGAATTTCACGAAACGACCTGGAAAGCGTGCTGGGAGTTTGTGGTCGGCGGCCGTCCCGCGGCGGAAATCGCCGCCGAATTGGGCATCAGCGAGAATGGGGTTTACGTCGCCAAGTGCCGTGTGATGCGGCGTTTACGGAAAGAACTGGCGGGCATGCTCGACTAAGGTGGTGCGTAGGGTGGGACCAGCGAGCTTGCGAGCGCCGGCCCACCCTACGAAGTTTTTGCGCAGCCGCGCGCAAGGGTTCGCCGGTTCGACTCGTATTTATCTAGGGGGGCTTTGTCTGAGCTTTGCCCGATTCGAATTCAACGACCAGGAATTCGCGCATGACCGATGTCTTGAGTTGTCCCGACCAAGCCACGCTTCAGCGGCTGCTGGCCGGGCAAGTGCCCGACGAGCTGGCCGCCGATCTGGAGCAACATCTGCTTGACTGCCCGCATTGTTGTCAGCGGGTGCGAGAACTCTCTTCTTCCGATGCGGGCGAAGGTGCGCGTGCCGCCCGTGCGGCCCTGGAACTGTCCGACGAGCAAGCGGTAATCGAGGTGGCCGATCGCGCGGCGACCCTCCGCTTGCCGGGCGGCTCGACGGCCTTCACCGATACGGTCGCCGCCGCCAACGAACACACGGCCGACGGCTGGGACTTCCGCGGCGTTCTCGGTCCGTCCCAGGCCGAGGGCGAGTTGGGCCATTTTGGAGGCTACCGCGTGCTGCGCGTGTTGGGCGTGGGCGGCATGGGCCTGGTTTGGGAGGCCGAAGATCCGCAGCTTCGCCGCCGCGTGGCCTTAAAGGTGATGAAGCCCGCCCTGGCGAATCAAGCCGAACACCGCGAGCGGTTCTTGCGCGAGGCGCGGGCGGCCGCGGCCATCGATCATTCGCACATCGTCACCGTCTACCAGGTGGGCGAGCACCGCGGACTTCCTTTCCTGGCCATGCAATTGCTCCACGGAGAAACGCTCGACGACCTGCTGCGGCGGGAGGGGCGATTGCCGCCGGCCGAATGCCTGCGCATCGGGCGGCAAATGGCCGAGGCCCTGGGCGTGGCGCACCGCCGCGGCCTGATTCACCGCGACGTGAAGCCCGCCAACACCTGGCTGGAAGCCGACGGCGGCTGGGTGAAGCTCGTCGATTTCGGCCTCGCGCACGCCCTGGAAGACGACAGCCACCTGACGCAGACGGGCACCATCCTCGGCACGCCCGCCTACATGTCGCCCGAACAGGCCCGCGGCGAGGCGGTCGACGCGCGCAGCGACTTGTTCAGCTTGGGGGCCGTGCTGTATCGCATGACGACCAGTGTGGGGCCGTTCAAGGGGCCGAGCACGATGGCCGTCTTGATGTCGCTGGGGCTGCACCATCCCGACCCGCCGCGGGAGTTGAATCCCGACATTTCGCCTGAATTCTCGGATTTGATCATGCGCCTGATGGCGAAAGATCCTGCCGGCCGTCCGGCTACGGCCGAGGCCGTGGTGCAGGCGATTCGCGGGATCGAAGTAGCTCCGACCACGGTAGCTCCGACCACGGTAGCTCCGACACTCCGTGGCGGAGCGCCGGTCGCCAAAGGCGACCGGCGAGCGCCCCCGTCACGGAGTGCCGGGTCTACGGGGCGTCGGCCGCGCTGGCCGTGGGTCGTCGCCGCTGCCGGCGCGGCGGCCATGCTGCTGGCCGGCATCGTGGTCATCATCCGCGACAAAGACGGCAAGATCCTTGGCACGCACACCTACCCCGATGCCGATTCGGCGGAAGTTCGCCACACCGATTCGGCGGCAACTGCCAAAGTAGCTCCGACACTCCGTGGCGGACAAGAGCCGGTCGCCAAGGACGATCCCGACCAATCGGTCGTCAAATGGGTCCGTTCGTTGGGCGGCACCATCGGCGGCGGCAACGCGGAATTGGGTTACGTCATCATCAAACCGGATGAAAAGCTTCCCGCCGGGCGGTTCGATCTCGTCACCGCCGACCTTTTCAAAAAGCAAGTCAGCGACGCCGATCTCGCCCGCTTCGACGGACTCAAGCACCTGACGGGCTTGATGCTCCAAGGCACGGCGATCGGCGATCGAGGCATCGCCAAGCTGGGCAACTTGCCCGAATTGACGGGCGTCTACATCGGCGACACCAACGTCGGCGATGAGGGTCTCCGCGATCTGACCCGGCGCTTTCCCAAGATTGAAGTGCTGCACGCCGGAGGCACCAAGATCACCGATGCCGGCGTGCCGGCCCTCTTGGCGTGGAAAAACATCCAGGAATTGCGGCTGGGGTATACGGCCATCACCGACGAGTCGATCGACACGCTGGCCGAGCTGGAGCATCTCCGCGAGGCGTTCCTGGCGCGCACGAGCATCACCCGTGCGGGCATCGACCGGCTGCGTACCAAACTGCCCGACTGCACGATCGAATCGAGCTTCGGCACGTTCCCAGCCCGCGGCAAGACCCAGGACCGCATCGTCGCCGAGTGGGCCCACGGTTTGCGAGGAACGATCGGCTTGGCGGGCGGCCCCACGGGCTGGGTCAATGTCGGCCCCGACGATGCGTTGCCCGACTTCGATTTCGAGCTGGTGACGCTGGGAATCGACGTGCCGATCGCCGACGCCGATCTGACGCGGTTCAACGGCCTGAGACATTTTGGCTCGCTGGGGATCAATGGATCGCCGATCAGTGATGCGGGCATCGCCAATCTTGGCAACCTGCCCGAATTGGCGGGCGTCTACATCGGCCAGAGCAACGTCGGCGATGAGGGCCTGCGAGACCTGGCCCGGCGCTTTCCGAAGATCCGCGTGCTGCACGCCGGAGCGACCAAAATCACCGATGCCGGCGTGCCGGCCATGCTGGCCTGGAAGGATTTCCTGGTACTGGGGTTGCCGAACCAGGCCATCACCGACAAGTCGATCGACACGCTGGCAAAGCTCAAGTACCTCCGCGCGGTGTGGCTCGGAGGGACAAGCATCACCCGCGCCGGCATCGAACGTCTGCACGCGGCGCGTCCCTATTGCGCGATCGTCTCCGATTTCGGGACGATCGCCGAGCCGCCCATCGAGGGTGCGGCCTCGCTGCGCTTCAACGGCATCAACGAGCACGTCGACATCCCCACGCTGCGCTACGACGCCAGCCATCCGATCACCATCGAGGCCAGCGTGCATCTCGAACCGCCATTGGAACAATACGGCGAGGTGGTATCGAATTTGATGACCGAGGAAGGCCCGCCCGGAACGGCGCTACGCTGGAATGCGGACAGCGGTTGGAACTTCGTCGTCAAGACACAAGACCACCGCTCGATCAACTTCCCGGAACCGGAGCATTCGCCGACGAAAATCGCCGGAGTATTGGACGGTCGGAAAATGTCGCTGTATTGCGACGGCAAGCGGGTTGCCGTCGCCGAGTACCAACCAGCGCCGAGCGACGCGAAGAAGGGCGGGCACTTCGTGATCGGCGCCACGCAGACCATCGACGGGCAGTTTCGGTTTTTTCACTTCCTGGGCGTGATCGACGAAGTGCGAATTTCCGACGTCGCCCGCTACGACGGCGATTACGAACCGGTTTCGCGGTTCGAGCCCGACGAGCACACGATGGCCCTCTACCACTTCGACGAAGGAGAAAGCCAGGTGCTGCACGACGCCTCCGGCCACGGTCATCACGGCAAAATCACCGGCGGGCTGTGGGTCAAGGCGCGGCCAGCATCTTCAAGTAACCTAGCTCCGACACAACCCAACGTAGCTCCGACACTCCGTGGCGGAGAAATGCCGGTCGCCCAAGGCGACCGGCTCTCGCACCCGTCCTCCCGGCGCGCCGGAACCGGGTCTATTTTGCAGCCGCCGCCGTTGGAAAAGTGGCTCGAAGGCCGCAAGCTGCTCACAGTTTCGCAGGACGGCCGCGGGCAGTTCAAAACCATTCAGGAGGCGCTCGACGCGCTTCAGCCCGGCCAGGCGGTCGAAGTGCTCGACCGCGGGCCGTATCGCGAGACGGTCGCCTTTGGAACAACCAGGAACTGCGGGCTCATCAGCCGGGCCGGCGCCGTCATCGAGCTGGCCGGCAAACGCAAACCGACCTGGGAAAAAGACGCCGCTGACAATCAGTTCTTCGATAGTCTCGACCATTTCCGGCTCAGCGGCCTGACCTTCGCCGCCCAGGACCTGAGCCAACATTTGCCCGCCAATCCCTGGTTGATGCTGGCGGCGGCGGGCGACCTGCTCGTGGAGCGCTGCCGCTTCATCGGCGGCGAGCCGAACAACGGCAATGTCGGCGTGCTCGTCTATTGGACCAACGGCGGCAGGTCCGAGGCTTCCTGCGTGGTGCGCGAGTGCCGGTTCGACACGGCCTTGAACTTCGGTTTCAACCCCTCGGCCCCGAACCGCAGGCAACGGGCGCTGATCGAACGAAATTGGTTTCGTTCGACTCCGCAGGAGGCCTGCCTGATCGTCCGCGGCGCAGGCGACACGTTGATCATTCGCCATAACCTTTCCGACGGAACACAACCGGGCGCGTTGCACCTGCTCGACACCGCGGGCATGGGTCGGTTGGAGATTTCCAACAACTCGTTTCTCAGCGGGGGGGTTCGCTTGTTCGGCAGCTTGAACGCGGCGGGCACGCGCGTTCGCAACAACTTTTTGCCGGAAGGCATCGGTGCTGAAGGTGAAGGTGCGGCCAAACTGGCCGAAGCGGCCCGTGCCTGGCAGGTGGGTGGCAACATCTACCTCGAAGGCCCCTCTGGCAGCGACGAGCTGCCGCTCGCGGCGACGGATTTCGTCGCCAAGCCGCAGTTTCTTTCTCGCGACGCGGCCAGTCCCGACTATCTGCGCCTGGCCTCCGACAGCGAGGATGCTCGTCGTGGCGCCGGCGGTGACTGGCCGAGATACGTCGGCGCCTTGCCGCCCGGCCCGGCGCCGGCCGAGGGCGACTGGCTGACGCGCTGGATCGACGCCAAATAGCCGCGAATTCGAAGTTGGCCAAACCCGACCCGGAACGGGTCGTATTCGATAGCCCAGGGTGGAGCGCAGCGGAACCCTGGGTTGCCGCCGGAAAAACCCAGTGTTGCACCCTCGTTGTTCTACACATCTCGCGAGTCAGCCGCGTAGCGGCGAGATGGTTTAGCCGTGGGGCGCAAGCCCACGGTACCAATGAGGTAGATTAGGCAAGCCGCGTAGCGGCGACAGGGGTAGGGCGCCGCGAGCTCTGTCGCCGCTACGCGGCTGCGCGATCGTTGGCGTCCATTTTCCGTGGGCCTGCGGCCACGGCTAAACTCGATCGTCCCTACGGGACTGGGGAACGCCACTTGTGTAGAACAACAAGGGTTGCACCCCGGGCTATCGAATGACGCCCGTTCCGGGCTGACGGCGGACAGGCCGGTTCGCGAAGGCGACCGGCTATCGCCCTCCGCCACGGAGTGTCGGAGCTACGTTGGTCGGCGGGCCGCCTACCCGTTTCGGAGGACCGCCTGGAACGCTTCCAGGGCCTGGCGTTCGCGGCGAAGCTTGCGGAGACGCCGTTTGCTGGATCTGGAAGCGGTTTGCGGCGCCGGCTCGCTCTTTGGAAGGCTGCCAACCGTTTCCAAGGCTGCCACGCTGGGCGGCGCGTCCCGCCGCGGTTCCACGCGCGCCACGGCCGAATTTGGAAGGCTGCCAACCGTTTCCAAGGCTGCCACGCTGGGCGGCGCGTCCCGCCGCGGTTCCACGCGCACCACGGCCGAATTTGGAAGGCTGCCAACCGTTTCCAAGGCTGCCACGCTGGGCGAGGCGTCCCGCCGCGGTTCCACCTGCGCCACGGCCGAATTTGGAAGGCTGCCAACCGTTTCCAAGGCTGCCACGGTTTCCACGCGAAAGCCCCAGAGCCACGGACCGCCCTGCCCGGCTTTGGTCGGGTGAAGTCCCAGCTCGGCGGCCGCCCGCCGCACCGTCCGTTCGGCAAGATGACAGAGACGGACTTCTTCCCACAGCCGCTGGGCCTCGATCGGACCCTCCGCGAGCAAGTCCAGGAGCCACTTGCCCGCCTGCCGCCGTTCCGGGCGATCGACGGTGCGGGCAGAGGCCGCCAGCAGGTCGTCGGCCGTCACCGGCCTTGGTTCCGTCTGCCACCGCAGGCGGTCGTCTTCGATCCGAAACGCCAGACTGTCGGCCGTGCGGCCCAAACGGTTCTGGGCGCATGCCGCCAGGCGAATCTCGGGGCGATACGGGTCGCGCGCCAGCAGCCAAACCAGCGGGGCCGCGGCCAGCAGGGACTCGAGCATCCGGTTCGTGCCCGCCCGGCCGCCTTTCTCCAGCGGCCAGACGACGACCACGGCAATCTGACGCCGTGCCGCCAGCTCGGCCAACTGGTCGAGCGCGTCGGCCGGCCCCTCGGCACGCGGGCCCGGCTGCCGCAGCCAGCCCCGCAGATCGTCGATCACCACCAGCGAGCAATCGGCGAGCTGTGCCAGCGCGCTTTCCAGCTTGGCGATCAGGGTTTCGGCGGGCGTGACGGCCTGGGGCGGTTCAGCGTCGGCATTGATGAGGGCCACTTGCCGGGGACCGGCGCCGGCCGCCATCAGCCGCCGTTTGACGACCGCGTTCAGGTGCCGGTCGGAATGGGCGACGACGACCGGGCCGGCGGGACCCTGGCCGTGCGCGTCGGGCCAGGCTGCGCCGTTCGATGCCCGCGCGGCGATGTCGGCGGCCAGCAGGCTTTTGCCGCTGCCGGCCTCGCCCGCCACGACGGTCACGTGGCCGACGGGAAGCCGGTCGGGCCAGAGCCAGCGTGTGTCGGCCCCGTCGATCTCGTCGAGCCGCAGCAGTTCGCCAGGGGCCGCGGTCAAGTCGCCGGTCACAGGCCGGCCGCCGTCGCACATGGTTTCGCATGACATGGATTTGTCTCCAAGTTTATGAATTGTTGTCGGTGTCCCGAAGTATACGGTATATATGAACATGATGTCAATAGGCGGCGGGTGACAACTTCGAAGGCGTCGGGCAAGTCGCTCCGACACTCCGTGGCGGAATAAGGTGCCCGCCTCGGTAGCCGGCTTTAGCCGGGCTTTTGACCGCTTGCCACCAGCTTTGGCTGGTGGTTGCCGGCACCAAAAGATCCCTCTGCCAGCCGGCTTCAGCCGGACTTCTCAACCCTGGCTTCAGCCGTGCCGGCGACGTAAAGCTTCGCCGAACCCGTTCCCATTTTCACACTAACCCGAAGCGCAAGCGAGGTTTTGCCTCCGTTTCACGTTCCTCGCTGGCGCTTCGGGTTGGTGTACGGCACCTGCGTACCGGGTTAGGCGAAGCTTTACCCGGCGACAGGTTTCCTCTCGGATTTCAGTGCGGTCGAGAAGCGCGGCTCAAGCCGGCCCAAGAATCCTTCGTTAGGCCCGCGAACCACCGGCTAAAGCTCGTGGCAAACGGGATGGCGGTCGCGCCACAAAACCAGCCTCGGCGTCACGGACCACTGGCAACATTTTTTTCCGCGGCGCGCAAGGTTTCGGCGGCCCGACTCGTACATGTTCATAGAAAGCGGAGAAGTAGTCCGGATTTACTTTGCTTTGCGATTTCCCGCTAGGTAAGCTCCGAAGAGCCTGCATTCGAACCTGGGAGACCAATCATGACGCGATTCACAGAATACCAGGCGGGTTTTTCTCGTCGATTCTTTTCCCGCAGGTGTACCTCGCTGCGGGCGAAGAGCGCTCGACGGCGAAATTCGCTCGGCCAAGAGCTTCGCCTGGCGCTATTTCAGCCGCTGGAGGAGCGGGTGATGCTCGATATCGGCGGGGCGAACAGCCTGCCGCCGACCATCGTGGTCGGCCGCACGCTCTCGGCCTACGACGTGCCGGACGTGCAGAACAACCAGGAAACGCTCACCTTCACGGTCTACAACCAGGCCGCCGACCCGATCACCGGCGTGTTGCTGACCGATACGCTGGAAAACGGCGTCACGTTTGCCAGCGCCAGTCAGTTGCCCGACCAGAACGGCCAAGAGCTTGCCTGGAGCCTGGGCACGATTCAGCCTTACGACCGGGCCAGCGTGACGCTCACGGTGTCGCTCGCCAGCCCCACGCCCACCACGCTCGACACGGGCGCGAGCACCTACGGCACGCTCGACGCGGGCATGGTCACCTGGACGACCGCGCCGGCCACGCTGCGAACCACGGCCATCGCCGCCGCTCTGTTGGCCAGCACGCCCGACGCCAATACGACCGATCCCTACGTGCAGGAGAAAGTGGCCGAGCTGAACTACGACCCAACGCAGATCTACAGCTTCCTGCAAACGCAGATCGGCTACAACTCTTACGTCGGCAGCTTGCGCGGCGCTCGCGGCACGCTGTGGTCGAGCGCCGGCAACTCCCTCGACGACGCCAGCCTGGGCGTTGCCCTGATGCGGGCCAGCGGCATTCCCGCACAATACGAAGTAGGGACGCTCACGACCGCTCAGGCCCAGCAGCTCATCCTCTCGATGTTCCCGGCCAGTTATCAAACGGTGGGCTACATCCCCACCGGCACGCAGACATCCGACCCGGCGAACGACCCGCAATTGCTGTCGGAGACGAAGGACCATTTCTGGTTTCAGTTCGACGCCGGCAACGGCATGAAAGACGCCGACCCCGAATTCGCGGGGCAGGCGACTGGCCAAGCAGCCACGGCCTCGACAAACAGCTTCACTGACGTGCCGCAGAGCCTGCGGCAGACGACGGAAGTGTCTTTGACGGCCGAGACCTATAACCAAGCGGTTGGTGCGTTTGCGCCGGGAGTCTCTCCGTTTACTGAAACCGTCGTCCTCGACCAGACCTTCAACGACGTTGACTTGGTCGGCGTCCCTGTCTCGTTAGGCAATTTCATTAGCGCGCAAGGGTTTACTGGTAGTCTGACCCACGCCACGTTTACCTATTCACCTTATGTTGAGCTCGGGGATGGCAGCACCCCCGGTTCCGATACGATTATTCGTGGCACCGACTATCAAGAAACGTACAATAGCTTTCCATTCGGAAGTGACGTGTTGACCGGCCTCTTTCTTAATGTCTCATTTCAATCCGCCGAGGTCAACGGACAGCGCCAGACCACGACAGAGAACAAAACGCTGTTCGACCGAATTGGATTTGCCCAGCGCCAGGCCGCTGGCCCTGTCTCTTTGAACCTGCCAAGCACGCCCGAGGCGGCTCTTTCTGCGCTCGACATCGTTACACTCGAGATTTCCGGCGAAACAGAAGACGACCACGAGGTTGGTTTTCAGATGACGCTTAGTCGACAACTCGCTACACAAAACATCGGACTCGCACAGAGTGTTGTTCAAGGCGGACCTGCCCCGGGCGGCGCATCCCTAAACCAACTAAATTCGTTGACCTCTCAAGTGGTAACGGAAACGAATGTGCTTTTGGGCCAAACCTTCCTCGCCGACTCTGATTTGGCCTCCGCAGGCATAGCATCGCCGCTCTTTACCACGGCGTATTATGATTCTCCCCGTGTCGTTGCCGTATCAAGTTCCTTATCATTCAACGAATCGGCCACTCAGGCGGCACTGAACTACAACCTCGATATTCTCGCTGACACTCCGGACGTTGTCGTTGCCCCAAACCAGTCGAACACCATGATTGTCGCGTTCCACTTCATGCATGGCATATCTGACAGCGTCATTGAGGGACACGTCATGAATGCGCTCCCGTCGAACGGCGGCGCACAATCGTTATCGGCAATGGGAGTAGTTCTTGGCTCTCTCGCGAGCGGTTCTAATTTGGTCGTGCTGAGTGGCGCGTCGGATACATCGAAGTTAAGCGCACTGCAGATTTCGGCAGAGTCAAAAGCTCGAATAAGCGCTGCGTTAAGTGCCGGACTAGCGGTCATCGTGCCCGCCTCCCCGGTGGTGATTGATGGTTCGCCGAGGACGGCATGGATTCAAGTGAATACCGTGACTGGCGACGCCGTAGCCGTGGCAGACGATGGTACGCATGGAGCTTCGGAGCAAAGCGCGGCATACGCACTTGCCGATGAGCTAGTCGATGCGGCAGTAGCCGCGGGCACGAAGGAGGCGGGCATCGAAGCCGGCCAGATAGCGGGCGATGATCTGGTGGAACTGGTCGTAAATGATGCCCGCGCGGCAAACGCGGGATTAGAAAAACAAGCGATGAAAGACGCGGTGCGTGAGGCAGTTAGCGACTTCGCCCAATACTTCGGCAAGCAGGCGGTTGCCCATTTGTCCAGTAGTTCGGACGTGATTGTTCCATTGCTCGATAGCTTTTGGAAGTATGTAGATGAATCTTTAAAGGTGGTACAAGCTGATCCACCGCTGGACGGCTTTACCGCCAACCCGACGGCGCCAATTTCTCGTATGGCAACCGTCACGTCCGATCCTACACCAGATCTCGCTGCTAGTGGTGTTGTAGAGGGGGCGGACGATGTCGTGGCCATGCAGGCGGACGGCGACCTTCGGGCGACGTGGACCGCGAGTGCGACGAGCACCGCCGATGTGCAGTCGGTTAGCGTAAGCGCCGGGGCGGTCGTGGCTGACGGTGGAGAGGCACTTGGAACCGGCACAGTCACGCTCAGCACAACCGAACCTGTTCAGGTGAGTGTGTCCGGACAAGGTCAGTACCAGATCAGCGGCAGAGGATTCCTTAGCCTCTACAGCCAAGCCGAACAAACGCTCGGCGTTGGCGGAGACTGGTCAGATTATTTGGCGACCGTCACAGGCAATCTTGTGATCACCCTGACGGTCCCAGGAGATGTTTTGAGTCTCAACGGCCAGAATCTCCCCGCCGGAACGTACAGTATTAATGCAAACTCCGCCAGTCTGTCGGGCAGCGGCACGACTACCACGCCAACTTTCGCCGGAACGGCTTCCATAACGGCGACGACCGGCGCCGTGGAGTTAGGGCCGGGCTCAGGCAATCTGAACGTTGGCGGGGACCCACTTAACACCGCTGACGAAACAACACTGACGGGCTACAACGGCACGATCAGCGTCTCTGCCAACGGGACCGACAGCGAGGCGGTGACACTCAGCGGGAACACCGCCAACTTGCTGACGCTTGCACCGAGCGTGGCGACTCTGACCACCAACCAGAATAGGGCGGTGTTGTTCAACGCGGGCGTGCAGACAAGCTTCGCGGATACGTACAATTTGACGGCCAACGCGCCGACGGGTTGGACGGTGACGATCGACGCCACGGGCAAAGTGACCGTCACGCCGACGCCGGGCACCCAGAGCGGCACGTATCCGATTCAAGTCATCGCGCAATCAACGACGAACCCCGACTTAGTTTCGCAGGCTACCGTCGAAGTGACCGTGACCTCGACGATGCCTGGCATGACGCTCGCCGTGAAGCCGGATCCACTTTTCACGGCGCCGTTTGACGGCGCTCAAGTTCCTAGCGCCTTCCAAGCCACGATCCAGAACACCGGGCCGTTGCCGGATACGTATAACGTAACGTTCGCGAACGTGCCCAGCGGTTGGACCATCGTCGACAGCGGAACGTCGGTCACCGTGCCCGCGGGAGAGACCGGAATTTTGGGAGTCTATTTGCAGCCGACGGGAACTTCGCTGCCGCCGCCGGGAACGAACCTGTCGTTCACGGTTACGGCGACCAGCGCGACGAATTCGGCGATTACGCAAACGGTCGATGTGACGTTCGTGATGCCGGCGATCGCGGCGGCGACGGTGACGAGCGATCCGGTTGAGTTGTCGACCACGCCGGGTACGGCCACGACGGCGACGATTACGATCACGAATGTCGGCAATGTGCCGTATAACGCGGCACTGGCGACGACGACGGATAGCGGATTGGCGATCAGCGGGCTGCCGTCGCCGGGCACGATTGCGGTCGGGCAGTCCGTGACCGAGACCGCCACGCTGACGCCCGATGCGAGCACGCCGCTGAATTCGACGCTGAATGCGACGGTGAATGTGGATCAGGCGGCGACGCAGAATGGGGTGTCGGTGGTCGAGGTGAATGCGAGCACAGCCGGGGCGGCTGTGCCACAGAACGGGACGGGCCAGGAGGTCCATCCTCCAGGCTTCGCCGTCGCCGGACAGAGCGTCGATGTAATGGCTGACGTGCAGAGCGAGGTGAGCCAGAGCGAACAAGGCGAGGCGTCGTTCACGGTCACGGATGCACAGGGCAACACGGTGTTTAGCTCGACGGCAGTGCCGATCACGCTCGACACGATCGGCGCGCTGGCCACGGTCGATTTGGGCACGTTTGACACGACCGGATTCGCGCCGGGAGAGTACACGATCAACGTGTCGATCGCCCAAAGCGGCAGCCCGCCCGTGCCCATCGCCGGGGCGACAGGTTCGACGACGTTGACCGTGGGCTTGCCCGTCTCGGCCAGCGTGTCGGTCGATAGTGATAATCAGACGCCGGGGCCGGTCACGAGCACCGAGACGCTGAACGTCACCAGTAACGCCGTTATGGGCAATGTGGCGATCGATAGTACGGCCACCAGCGTGGCCGTGAGTCCCGGTGCGCCGGGACTGGCCTACGTGGCCGGCACGCAAGATATCAGCGTGGTCGATATCAGCAATCCGATCAGCCCGAAGGTGCTGGGCACGTTCGGAAGCAAAGATATCAGTCAGGGCGGGTTCAACCTGGTGCAAGTGGCGAATGGCGAGCTGATTGTCGCTTCGCAACCGCCGAGCGCCGGCAGCGAGATCGCGCTGCTCGTCTATTCGCTGGCCAACCCGCAAGCGCCCGCGCTCCTGGGAAGCGCGTCGGTGCCGTACAACTATCTCAACGGTATGACGATCGAGGGCACGACGGCCTATCTCTCCACCTACGGCCAGACGTACGACGCCAACGGCGACGTGTTGAGCCAAACGGGCGAATTGGTGGCCGTCGATTTCAGCAACCCGGCCACGCCCGTCATCGGCGGCGCCCTCTATAACGACCAGCCCCAGCCCGCCGGACACGCCTCGTTCGTCAATGAATCGGCCGCGGTGAACCCGCAGACGCTGCTCGTGACAGGCTCGACTTCGACGGGAGCGAGTACGCAGACGGGTACGGGAACGGTGACGGTGGTGAATACGGGCGCCGGAGGCACTTTAAGCACGGGAGCGACGCTCACCATACCGGCCACGGTCGACGCGGTGGGCATCGCCATCGACGGCACGCACGCACTGGTGGTGGGCAGCACCGGAGGCTTGGTCAGTCCCTTTAGCGATCCGTCGCAAGTTGGGCTTTCGGGCAACGTCACGCTCACGCTGCTGGATATTACGAACCCCGCCAGCCCGACCGTCATCGGTTCAACGGTCATCACCCAAAACACGTTTCAACCGGTCGGCCAATTTCCGCTCAGCGCGCTCAATGTCATCGACCTGGGCAACGGTCAGTTCGCCATCAACGGCACGCTGTCGAATGGTTCGCCCACGTTGCTGCTGGTCGACGCCAGCAACCCAAACAGCCTGGCGACGAGCAATATGTCGACCAACGCCAACGCGGCGGGCCTGACGCTGGCCGACGGCCAACTGTTCGGCGCGGCGGCCGACGGGCTCACGATTTACCAGGCCGCGGCCCTGACCACCACGCCCACGACCGTGACCGTCACGGTGCCGACGAATGGCGTGAGCATCGTGCCCAATTCGTTCAGCCTCGCGCCGACGAGCACGTCGAACGGCACAAACAGCGAAACGTTGACGTGGACATTGAACCTGGCGCCGGGCGCCAACCAGCAGATCACCTGGCAAACGAATGTCGCTGATTTGCAGGCGGAGCAGGTGCAGCCGGTGGTGACGGCGGCGACGGTCGAGTTTACCTCGCCGGGATCTCCGCCACGGAGTGTCGGAGCTACTTTGGGCGGAGCTACTTTGAACCTCGCCGGCGTGCCGACGCCGATCAGCGTGACCATACCTGTTGAAGTGGCCGCGCCGGGCGTGCCGGCCATCGAGAACGCGGCCGTCGCGGCGCAAAACCTGAACATTCCGGGCCTTCCGCAGCAGCTCAACGATCTGGGCCTGGCGCTCACGAACCTGGTCGAGACGCCCACCAGCAACGTCTACCTGAGCCAGGCCACAGCCGCGCTGGCGAGCCTGATCACGCTGGTCACCAACGATCCGTTCCTTTCCGGCTATGCCGCCGGCTTGACGACGGCGCAAACGGAACTGTCCTCGGCGACGACGCCAACTCAGATTCAAACGGCCATCACGAACCTCGGCACGGCACTCGATTCGCTGGCGCAGGCGATCACCGACTACGCCTTGCACGGCTTCACGCTTTCGCTGGCCAGCAGCCAGGCGCTGGCCTTGCCCGGCGCGCCGACGCTCTACAACGTGCTACTGCAAAACACCGGCAGCCAAACCACGACTTACGACTTCAGCGTGAGCGGCCTGCCGACCGGCGTCACCGCCACGTTCAGCCCGACCTCGATCACGCTCGCGCCGGGTGCGTCGATTCCCCAGGGCACGACCACCGTAACGCTCAACCTCACGCAATCGGGCACTGCGCTCGTCGGCGGCAACTTCACGGTGACGGCCACCGCCGAAGGGGCCAGCGAGATCACACTCGACACGCCCGGCCAATTGACCTTGCTGGCCGAGTCGCTCACCGTGCCCGTGGTGACCGTCACGCCGCCCTTCACGCAGCCGGGCGGCATGGTCGACGTCACGGCCAAGATCGAAACGGTCGTCAATGAACCGCATACGCTCTCCGCATCGTTCACGGTGAGCGATCCCAACGGCAACGTAATCTACACCGATGCGAACCCGCAGACCGTGCCGCTGACTGACACCAGCGGCCTGACCACCGTCGATCTGGGGAACATCGATACGACTGGCTTCGCCGACGGGGTCGATACGGTGACGGTGACGGTAACGGACAGCTCTTCGCCACCGAGCGTGCCGGCTACTTTGCCCACGGCCACCGCGCAGGGCAATCTAACCATTGGCCTGCCGGTGAGCGCGAGCGTTTCGACCAACCCGCCGTTGTTGCCCGAAAACACGGTGCCATCGGGCCTGCTCAACGTCACCACCACCCTGTCGGTCGACGCCGAGACGCCCTTTCCTGATCCGTTGACGCTCGAGGCGCTTTCCCCGAGCACGATCGGCGCCACGGATGTGGCGCTCTACCCTGCGGCTGGCACGACCTATGCCTATGTGTCGGGCGGAAATGGCATCGACGTCGTGGATGTCACCAATCCGGCCGCGCCGATCGACGATGGCGTCTTCGGTACGAGCGACATTGTGAAAGGTGGTTTCACCAAGGGCGTCGTCGACAACATCGGCGGGACCGAGTATCTGATCGTGGGCACCACGGCCACACTTAACGCCAACCAGTTCACGCTGCTGTTCTATTCGCTGACCAATCCGGCCGCGCCCACGCTCGTCAGTAAAACGGCGTTCGATTACGAATTCATGAACGATCTGGTGATCGACGGCCCCACGTTGCTCGTGCCTACGAGCGGCCTTTACTTCTTCGCCGGCGGCCTCGAAGGCGAATACGGCACGCTGCTCTCGATCGACATCAGCAATCCGGCCGCCCCCACGCTGAACGGGGCGCTATACAACAACCCCGGCCCGCCCGAAGCCGGCGACACACTGCAGTTCGGCGGACTGGTCGTCAAGCCCGGACTGGCCTACATCGCCAGCTCGACCTCGACTTCCAGCGCCGACAGCATCAACCCCGGCGTGGGCCGCCTGCTGGTGGTCGACGACACCAACCCGGCCCAGCTCTCGGTCAGCAAGGAAGTCGACATTCCGGGCACGTTTCAGGCCATCGACGTTGCCATTCAGGGCAGCCAGGCGCTGGTGGTTTCCAGCACGGGGGGCCCGGCCGGCGACCTATCGAACTTTGGCGAGGTGAGCGGCCACCTGGCGCTCTCGCTGATGGACGTCAGCGACCCGACCAATCCTCAGTTGATCGGCACGACGCTGATCACCGCCGACAATTTCGCGACCTCCGTCCAGAACGGCGGCGCGGTCTCGGTTTTGTCGCTAGGCAACGGCCTGTATGCCGTGAGCGGGGCGATCTCCGGCGGCAAGCCCGTGCTACTCTTGGTCGACCCGACCGACCCCAACAACATCACCGTCAGCGCCACCACCATGCCCGTGCTGGGCAACGAAATGGCGGTGTCAGGCGACATTCTGTACGCCACCAGCTCGCAAGGGCTGACCACCTACCAGATCGGTTCGATCGCGCACACTTCGTATACCGCGTCGGTGGAAGTGCCGACCGATGCGAACACGAGTATTGTCAGCGGGTCGTTCAACATCCCGCCGACTTCGATTACGACCGGTACGAACTTCGACACGCTGACTTGGGTCCGGCAACTCGCCTTCGGGCAGGACCAGCCGACCTTCACCTGGCAAACACAAGTAGCCGACCTGGCGGCGAATGAAGTCCGGCCCGTGACACTCGGCACGTCGCTGTCGTTTGTCAGCCAGTCGACGCCCGGCTCGTTCACCCTGCCGGGCACGTCGGTGACGGGCGAGCCGGTGATCGAGGTGCTGCCGACTTCTGCCACGATTCCACCCGGCGGCACGGCCACCTTCGACGTGCGGCTGAGCAATCCACTCAATCAGACGGTCGACTACTATCTGCAATCCATCATCGGCTCGAACTTTACGAACAACGTGCCGCTCAAGGTCACGATGCAGCCCAACAGCACGGTCGATCTGCCGTTTCAGGTGACGGCCAAGATCAACGACGCCGCGAGTACCTGGCAAGAGTATATCATATTAAGGGGCTCCCTGCCGCCCAGCGACGAAGCCGGCTCGGGCGAGTCGGGCGAGGCCCCTTTTACCGTGACCATCGCCGGCACGCCCGTCATCCCCACGCCCGACGCGCACGGCGTGGCGATCAACCTGACGCCCGCCAAGGCCAGCGCCGGACCCGATGGCATCGCACAATACACCGTGCAGGTGACCAACACGGGCAGCGTCGAAGATTCCTTCGGCCTCGGTATCAGCGGTCCCGGCGCGCTGAATGCCAGCTTTCAGCTTCCCAGCGATTCGCTGTTCAATGAGTTCAAGATTCCGCCCGGCGCCAGCCGCGATGTCACGCTGACGCTTGCGCCGGCCGCGTTCACCACATCGCCCGGCGACTATCCCTTCACGGTGACTGCCACGGCGGCGTATGTCACTCCGCCGCCGTCCGCCGCGGCCAGCGGCACGCTCACGGTTTTGGGCCCAGGCGTGTACGTGAATTTGCAGCCCACCACAGCCTCGACGGCGCCCGGCGCGCCGTATCAGGTTACCGTGCTAAACGTCGGCACAACCAGCGACACGTTCAACCTGAGCCTGGCCGGCCCAGCGGCACAGATCGCCAGCCTGGCGGCCACGCAGACCATGACCCTCGCTCCGGGCAATTCGCAGAGGATCGACATCACCACCAGCGCGGCCGCTTTCGCCGACGCGGGCAAACTGCCGCTCACGGTCGTCGCCACCTCGCAGGCCAACCCCGCCGCGCAGGGCGCTTCGACCGCCATCTTGACGGTGCCCTCCACGCAGTCGGTCTCGGCGAGTTTCTCGCCACCCACGCAAAATCTGGCCGCGCCGGGCGCGACGTCGTTCTTGTTGCAAGTGAACAACACGGGCAACACCGAAGATCAGTATTCAGCGACGATCACCGGCACGACCGGCGCGATCACCGCCAGCCTGATCGGCCTCGACGGCCTGCCCGCCCAGAGCGTGCCGCTGTTTATCTTGCCCGGCCTGGCGCAAGGCGCGATCCTGCTCGATGTTTCGGGCGGCAGCCCCGGCCAGGGCACGGTGACCGTCACCATCCAATCGCTCACCAACAGCTCCGAGAATACGACGGCCACGGCCACGCTCAACGTCGCCTCGCCCGTGCAGATGCAACTGGCCTTGAGCGCCGACAGCGGCATTACGCCCGTCGAAGGCTCGACCACCACGATCGCCAGCAGCGTGCTCGATGCGTCGGTCGTCGGCGCCACGGTCGCGGCCAGCGGCATCGTGTATACAGTCACCTCGCTTCCGACCAACGGCACACTGCTGTTGAACGGCCAGGCCTTGGCCGCGGGCGGCACTTTCACCCAAGACGACATCAACAACGGCCGGCTGATCTACCAAACGACAGAGGAAGGCGCCGATTCGTTCGCTTTCAGCGTCGCCTCGACCAACGCCTTGGGCACCACCGGCACGCTGCAGATCGCGGCCAGCGACGCGCCCTTGACCATCAGCGGCGGCTTCAGCTACACGGCGACGGAAGGCGCCGCCGGCACGTCGCAGGCCGTGGCCACATTCAGCGACACCGGCGGCCCCGAGGCGCTGGCCGACTACGCCGCCACCATCAACTGGGACGACGGCACCAGCGCCACCGCCGGCACGCTTGCGGTCGATGCGAACACGGGCATCTTCACCGTCAGCGGCGCCCACACCTACGCCGGCGACGGCACGTTCGGCGTCACCGTCACCGTGACGCACGAAACCGCGCCCGCCGTCACCGCCACCAGCGCGGCCGACATTGGCGCCACGGCGGTTCCGGTGCTGACTCTGGTCAACGACAAACCGATCGCCACCACGGAAGGTTCTTCGGTAATCTTGACAAACTCGCTGCTCGAAACGACCGATTCCGACACTTCCGTTTCAGCTTCGACCATCCTCTACACGATTACCGCCGCGCCCACGCTCGGCACGCTCGCCGACGATGGAGTTTCGCTCACCACCGGCGGCACGTTCTCGCAGCAAGACATCAACAACGGAATCGTCACCTATCACTCCACCGAGGATGGCGCCGATTCGTTCGCCTTCAGCGTGGCCGCGGGCACGGCCGCGCCGATCAGCGGCACGCTGGCCATCACGGCGGCCGACGCGCCCTTGACCATCACCGGCGGCTTCACCTACGCGGCGACGGAAGGCGCCGCGGGCACGGCCCAAACCGTGGCCACCTTCAGCGATACCGGCGGCCCCGAATCGCTTTCCGACTACGCCGCCACCATCAACTGGGGCGACGGCAGCAGCGCCTCCCCCGGCACGCTCGCGGTCGATGCGAACACGGGCATCTTCACCGTCAGCGGCGCCCACACTTACGCCGGCGACGGCACATTCGGCGTCACCGTCACCGTGACGCACGAAACCGCGCCCGCCGTCACCGCCACTAGCGCGGCCGATATTAGCGCCACGGCGGTTCCGGTGCTGACTCTGGTCAACGACAAACCGATCGCCACCAGGGAAGGTTCTTCGGTAATCTTGACAAACTCGCTGCTCGAAACGACCGATTCCGACACTTCCGTTTCAGCTTCGACCATCCTCTACACGATTGCCGCCGCACCCACGTTCGGCACGCTCGCCGACCATGGAGTTTTGCTCACCACGGGCGGGACGTTCTCGCAGCAAGACATCAAGGACGGCATCGTCACCTATCATTCGACCGAAGAAGGCAACGATTCGTTCGCCTTCAGCGTGGCCGCGGGCACAGCCGCGCCGATCACAGGCACCCTGGCCATCACGGCGGTCGACGCGCCCTTGACCATCACCGGCGGCTTCACCTATACGGCGACGGAAGGCGCCGCCGGCACGGCCCAAACCGTGGCCGCCTTCAGCGACACCGGCGGGCCCGAGGCGCTCTCCGACTACGCGGCCACCATCAACTGGGGCGACGGCGCCAGCGCCACCGCCGGCACGCTCGCGGTCGATGCGAACACGGGCGTCTTCACCGTTTCCGGATCTCATACTTACGCCAACGGCGGCACGTTCGGCGTCACCGTCACGGTGACACACGAAACCGCACCGGCCGTCACGGCCACCAGCAGCGCGGCCATTTCCGCGGCGACCATCACCAGCCAAGGCGGCATCGCAGCCACCGCGCTGGCCGTGACGGGCTACGAGTTCAGCCCGCCCACGACGGTTGCCGTGGCCACGTTCACCGACGGCGACGGCTCACTGCCCGCCGGCGATTTCCGCGCCACGATCGACTGGGGCGACGGCGCGACTTCGACGGGCAGCGTGTCGGCGGCCGCGGCCGGCGCAGGCGGGACGCCCGCACCACAATATACGGTCGGCGGCGCGCACGAGTATCTGGACGAGGGACAGTACACGGTCCGCGTGAGCATCGAGCAGACGGCCGGGCCCGTGGCCGGCGTCACAACGGCGACCGTCAGTGCCAGGGCCACGATTCACGAGCAATTGGTGCCTAATGGGACGGTGGGGTCGCACGACCAGAATTACATTCAGGAGATTTATCGCGACGTGTTTGGCCGCCAGGCCGATCCGGGCGGCCTCGAATTCTGGGTCGACGAACTGACGCGGGGCACGCCGCGCAGCGAAGTCGCCTACCAAATGGTCCAACTGGCCTATCCGGAAGAGTTTCAGCGCGATACGGTCAAGTCGCTCTACCAGCAATACTTGGGCCGCGCCGCCGATCCCGCCGGCATGCAATTCTGGACCGCCTATCTCTACGACGGCGGCACCATCGAGGGAATGGCTCAGGCCCTGGTTGGCTCGCTGGAATACTTCCAGGTGCGCGGCCAAGCCACGGACGCCGGGTTCCTCGGCGCGCTGTTCCATGACGCCCTTGGCCGCGGGATCGGTTCCGCGGACCTGACCTATTTCGAGGGCCTGATGGCCAATGGCATGTCGGCGTCCGACGTGGCGGCCATCCTCTTCAACAGCGACGAATATCATCGCCTGCGGGTCGACGCGCTGTTCGAGCAGTTCTTGGGCCGCCCGGCCGATGCCGACGCGCTGCGGTACTTCGGCGGCGAGCTCGACGGCGGCGCGACCGACGAGCTGGTCATTTCGCAGTTGATCTCCTCAGACGAGTATTTCGAAAAGTCGCAGGTCTGAAATCCACCAAGTTCCCATAATACATCGTCACTCGTCACTCATTCATGTCCCAGGCTTTACCAGAAACCGAAGCCCAAGAAGAAGGGCGAGCGACTGACCACGTCGGGATACTGCCGCATGCCGCCCGGATGATAGGGACTGCGATAACCCCTGGCGCCATAACTTGCGGCGCCGCGGTCGAGCGCCCGCTCTCGTTCGTCGTAGAGTTGGCGTTGCTCCGTCTGCAGCGCCGCGATTCGGGCCTGGCGCGCCTGTTCCAGCCCCGCCAATTGAGACTTTGCCGAAGAACGTCGGCGCTCCAAGAGATCAAGTTGTTCGCGAAGCTGGGCGGGGGTCAGCTCCAGGATGTCCGGAAATTGCAAGTCCAGCTTTTTGCGGTAGGCGGGAGCGGCCGCGGCGAGGTTCGCCGCCACCCATCCCAAAAGGTCGCGTCCCTCCGGGCTTTGCACCATCTGCAGCTTCGCATCGAGATCGCGTTGGAATGCTTCGCGCTCGTCGGTCGACATCTTCTTTACGCGGCCGGCAAGCTGTTGCTTGAGCCGCTCGATTTGTTTTGGCCCGTAAGTCGTTTGCGTCGCGAACCACTCGTCGAGCCCGCCCAAGGTCTTCCGCCAGGCTTCGCTCGCCAGCATGGCCACGGGCGGCGATTCCGCGGTTTCTCGGTCGTCGCTTGGCGGCGACGGTTCATCGGCCCGCGGCGCCCCCGGCGTCGATGCCATCCAAACGGCCGCCGCCAGAAGAAGCAGCCCCCGTCGTTGATTTGCCGTCGGTTTGCCGTGGAGAATCATTGTTCGTCGCTCGCTTTCTGACGCACCATGCGCACCAGGTGATCGGGCAGCGGTTCACCGTCGATCTCCGCATGGGTGACCTGCCAGGTAAATGTGTCGGCGTCGTTGAAGGAATAGATATGGGTGCCTGTGGAACGGCTGCCGTCGGGGAACACGCTCTGGGTTTCCACAATCCAGTCGTCACCCTTGCGAAACCAGAGGCCGTCGCCATGTCCGCCTTCGGAATCGAAAGCCCACGATTTGATCTGCTTTTCTCTGGCGTCCCAGCCGATGCGTTGCGTAACGTGCAGGGGTCCGCGTTCAGAGAGATGCACGTCGATATCACGCAGCAGGAAGTGCTTGTCGTCGCTCCACGCGCAGGTGAGGCGGATGGTCTTGCCGCCGTCGTCGGAAGACCACTCTCCAATCATCCAGGCCAAATCGCGAAGGCGATCGCGGCGCGGCTCGGCCGGCGCCGCCAACTCGCGGACGCCGTCGAGCAGCCACGTGCCTTGCCGCCGTACCCAAATGGCCGTATAGCGTCGCACGACCGATGGGCCGACGGGAACCGTCGCGAGGCGGACCGTGCCGTCTTCGATGGCGACGTCCGGACTGACAAAGCGGACCGATTCAGCGGTGGGCGTCAACCGCGGTGACTCGACCTGCTGCTGGAGGCCCGGGCGGCGTTGTGCGGCCAATTGGCGGCCGTTGACGGCTTGGCCGGCGTCGTCGAGGTAATCGCCGTCGGTCGTCCAAAAGGCGGCGATTTCTTCGCCGTTTCCGCGTTCGATGGCGGCCAAATACTCTTTGGCCCGCCGTCGGATTTCGGCCTCGGCGTCCGATTGTGAGCGGGGCTCCGCGGCGAGGCCTCGACTACACGCCAGGCAGGCCACGACAGCCAGGGTCAACGGTACGGCGCCAAAACGTCGCCAAAGGTGCATTTCGATCGTCCTCGTCAGCGGTTGTCTGATACTATTCTACTCGCAATCGACGCGGTCTGCCTTTCCGGGTTCAAAAAAATCGGCTGCGGACTCGCTTTTTTGCCGGTTCGATGTTCTAATGACTTTGTTTGGAGCCGACATTCCCTGACCCGCGTCAAGGTTATCCGGCCGCCAGACCCCCGCCTCTACGTCCCGCCCCCGAAAGCCCAACGCTGTTTCACGCGGCCATGAGAATGTCCTGCCCCGATCACGGTTCGCGGCGACGGTTTCTGCCACGCGGCCTGTTGCCAGCCATCCTCTGCCTGGCGATATTGCCCCTGGCGGCAAGCGCCGCCGAGCCGAGCGTGAGCTTCGTCAACGAGATCGTGCCGGTCTTGACCAAAGCGGGCTGCAACGCCGGCGTGTGCCACGCCAAAGCGGGCAACGGGCAGAACGGATTTCAACTGTCCCTGCTGGGCTTCGAACCGCTCGAAGATTACGAGCAACTCGTGAAGAAAGCCCGCGGCCGGCGGTTGTCGTTCGCCTCGCCCGACCATAGCCTGATTCTTCTTAAAGCCTCGGCCCAAGTGCCGCATGGCGGCGGCCGGCGCCTCGGTCCCTCGTCCGAAGGCTACGCTCTGCTCCGCACATGGATCGCCCAGGGCGCGCCTCTGGGCAGCGATGCCGAACCGCGGCTTGAATCCTTCGAGGTGCGGCCGGCGCGCGGTTCCATCACCCGCGGCGGACAGCAGCAGCTCAAGGCGCTGGCTCACTACAGCGACGGCAGTGTCCGCGACGTGACGGGCCTGGCGCTCTATGAGTCGAACAACACGGCGATGGCCGAAGTCGCCGACCGTGGGTTGGTACGCATTCACGATATTTCGGGCAACGTGGCGGTGATGGTCCGCTACCAGGGCCGAGTGGCCGTGTATAGCGCCTCGGTGCCGCTGGGGGCGCCGGTTGAAAATCTGCCCCCGGCAAAGAACTTCGTCGACGAGCACGTGTTTGCCAACTTGAAACAAGTCGGCATCCCTCCCTCGCCGGTCTGCGACGACGCCACGTTTCTCCGCCGCGTCTCGCTCGACATTGCCGGGCGTCTGCCGACCGAGGACGAGGCGACGGCCCTTTTAACGAGCAGCGAGGCAGACAAGCGCGACAAGGCCATCGACTTGCTGCTGGCGGGTCCCGATTACGCCGACTACTTCGCCAACAAATGGACGGCGCTGTTGAAGAACCGCCGCGACGTCGAAAGCGACAAGCCGGCCAACTTCGCCTTCCACGCCTGGGTGCGCGACAGCCTGCTGGCCAACAAGCCCTACGACCAGTTCGTGCGCGAGCTACTGGCCGCCACCGGCTCGGTGAGCGGCAATCCGCCGGTGGCCTGGTACGGCCGCGTCACGGAACCGAAGCAGCAGGTCGAAGACGTGGCCCAGCTCTTCCTGGGCGTCCGCGTCCAGTGCGCTCAATGCCATCATCATCCGTTCGAGCGTTGGAGCCAGGACGATTATTACTCGCTCACGGCGTTCTTCACGCGGATCGGCCGCAAGCCCGAAAACAGTTCGGGGGCAGCACGCGGCGAAGTGATGATCTTTCACAAGCGCGGTATGGCGGTGGCGACGAACGTGAAGACCGGCGCATCGTTGAAGCCCGCGGCCCTGGGCGACGCCATGCCGCCGATCGCGGCCGACGAAGATCCGCGGCTGCGGCTGGCCGACTGGATGGGCTCGAAAAACAACCCGTTTTTCGCCAAGGCCCTGGTGAACCGCTACTGGAAGCACTTTTTCGGGCGAGGGCTGATCGAGCCGGAGGACGATATCCGCGACACCAACCCGCCGACGAATCCCGCCTTGCTGGCCGCCTTGGAGCAGCAGTTCGTTGCCAGCGGCTTCGATCTCAAGGAACTGGTCCGCGTCATCACCCGTTCGCAAGCGTATCAGTTGAGCGAAACGCCGAACGAATACAACATCACCGACACGCAGAACTACTCGCGATATTATCCGCGGCGGCTGCCGGCCGAGGTGCTGCTCGACGCCATCGACCGGCTGGCGTGTACGCAGACCGATTTCGCCAATTTGCCGCCCGGCACGCGAGCGGTCGCCTTGCCCGACAACAGCTACAATCGCTCGACGCCGTTTCTCAAAGTGTTCGGCCGGCCCGAAGGCGAAAGCGTTTGTGAATGCGAGCGCGTTCAATCGTCGAGCCTCGCGCAAAGCCTGCACCTGATCAACGCGTCCGACATCAAGTCGAAGCTGGCCAGCCCCAACGGCCGCGCCGAGCGGCTGGCGAAATCCGGCGAACCTGTCGAGCAGAAAGTCCGCGAGCTGTATCTGGCGGCCTTCGCCCGCGGGCCGCGTCCGGAGGAACTGAAGATTGCGGCCGACTATCTGGCCGAACCGCGCGTCGGCGCCGACGGCAAGCCGGTCGATGCCCAGCGGGCCAGCCGCGAGAACTTCCAGGATTTGATCTGGGCCTTGATCAACACCAAAGAATTCCTGTTCAATCATTAGGTGTATGATGACAGACACCGTTCGTTATGAAGTCCCGGAGGGACGGCTAAACCCCGTGGCCGCTTCGCGGCCGGCAACCACGACTCGATGCGTGTTTCTGGCGCTGGCTTTTACGGCACCGCTCTGTGCCGTAACCTGCTACGCTCCGCCCGCCTTCGCGCAATCGGTGGGCCTGCCCGCTCCGCGGCTGCTGACCACGATGCCGATGGGCGGAAAGGCGGGTTCGCAAGTTGAAGTCACGATCGGCGGCGAGAATCTCGACAACGCCGATGAATTGGTGTTCTCCGATCCACGCATCACGGCTGCCTCCAAGCTCAACGCGGCGGGCATGCCCGAAGCCAACAAGTATTTCGTCACCATCGCCGACGATTGCCCGGTCGGCCTCTATGAAGCACGCATGATGACGCGGCTGGGCATCTCCTCGTCGCGAGCGTTTTCCGTCGGCTCGCTCGACGAAGTTGTCCGCGTAAAGCCCAACACCTCGATGGCAACCGCAATGGAACTGCCGCTGAACTCGCTCTGCAACGCGTCGACAAGCCCGCGGTCGGTCGATCATTATTTGTTTGCGGGCCGCAAGGGGCAACGCATCGTCGTCGAGTGCGCCGCCAAGCGCATCGACTCCAAGCTTACTCCGGTATTGATCCTGGGCGACGCACAGGGCCGCGACCTGGTGGTCGAGCGACAGGGCGGCGTGCTCGACTTTATTGTGCCCGAAGACGGCAAGTACGCGATCAAAGTCCACGATCTGACCTACAATGGTGGAACAACGCACTTTTATCGCCTCTCGCTGCGGGAACTGTCGGCCGGGGCGCCGATCACACCGCACCCATCGACGGAGACGGTCAATTCGTTCTCCTGGCCGCCGCCGGGGTTGCCCGAACGAGCAGCGACCGCGGAGGCCGAGCCCAACAACGATCGTTCGCATGCCCAAAAAATTTCGCTGCCGTGCGACATTGCCGGCAGCTTCTTTCCGGCGGCCGACGTCGACGTGTTCGAGTTCGACGCCAAGAAAGGCGACGTGTGGTGGGTCGAAGTGGCTTCGGAGCGGTTCGGCTTGCCGACCGATCCGGCCATCGTGGTGCAGCACGTCAGCGGTTCGGGCGACGCGGAGAAGTTGACCGACGTCGCGGAATTCAGCGACATTCCCAGCCCGGTCAAAGTTTCGAGCACCAATTACGCCTACGATGGGACGCCCTACAACGCCGGCTCGTCCGACAATTTGGCAAAGTTGACGATCCAGCAAGAGGGAGTTCATCGTCTACGGTTGAGCGATCTATTCGGCGGCACGCGCAACGATGCGCGTAACGTCTATCGGCTGGTGATTCGAAAGGCGGCGCCCGACTTCGCGCTCGTCGCTTGGGCGCTGCACATGGAGCTGCGCAACGGCGACCGCAACGCCCTGAGCAAGCCGATGGCCTTGCGCGGCGGCGCGACGATGGCCTTGGAAGTGGTTGCCCTGCGGCGCGACGGCTTTGACGGAGAAATCGAGCTGGCGATGGACGGTCTGCCCGAAGGCGTGACGGCACGCGGGCTGAAGATTCCGGCCGGCCAGTCGCACGGCGTCATGCTGGTGACGGCGCATCAGGACGCGCCGCGCGGGCGCCGTTCGGCGACATTCACCGGCACCGCCCAGATCAACGGCGCGGCGGTGACGCGGCCGGTGCGGCTGGCCTCGATGGCCTGGCCCGTCCGCGACCATTGGCAAGAAACGCCTCAGCCGCGGTTGCTGGCCGACGTGCCGGTCTCGGTCAGCGGTTTCGAGTATGCTCCGATCACGATCGCTCCTGCGTCCGGCGAGGTGTTGGAAGTTACGGCCGGCGAAAAGCTGACCGTGCCGCTGGTCGAGACCCGCCGCAGTGAGTTCTCGGGCGCCACGATGACCTTGAAGACCTTCGGCGCCGGCTTCGAGCGCGTGCCGCCCTTCGAGGTGTCGCTCACCGCCGACGCTTCGCAGGCGGTGCTCGATCTGGCCGCCTTGAAAACGCCGCCGGGCGATTACTTGATTGGTTTTTACGGCAGCGCCGTGGCAAAATACCGTTCTAATTTAGAGGCGGCCAAAACGGCCGGAGCGTCGCAGCCTGCCGATATTGTCGACATCGTCGTTACCGAACCCATCGCCATTCGCGTCAAGCCAGCGGAGAAAAAATGAGCCGTTCTCTCAATGCTTCGTCGATCGATCATTGTCCCGGACCTCGTGGCAGCCACGGCCGGCGGGCTTTTTTGCAGGCCGGTCTGGCCGGCTTCGCCAGCTTGAGCCTGCCGGGCATTCTGAAGCTCCGCGCCCATAGCCCACTTTACGCCGGCGAAGCAACCGCCGCCGGCCGAGAGAAGACCGCGGTGATCATGGTCTGGCAGCCGGGCGGGTGCTCGCACATCGACAGCTACGACCCCAAGCCGGACGCCGGCAGCGAGTATCGCGGGCCGTTTGGAACGATCGCCACCAAGGTGCCCGGCGTGCGGTTCACGGAGTTGTTGCCGCGACAGGCCAGCATCGCCGACCGCTTCACCGTGCTGCGGTCGATGCACCAGGCGGCCGGCGGCCACCCGGCCGGTTCGATGCAACTGCTTTCCGGCGACCCCGACACGCGCGACAAGCCGAAGCCGCGTCTGCCCGACTGGATGTCGGTGACCAATTATCTCCGCTCACAAGAAGGTCCGCGTCGCAATCCGTTGCCGGCCTACGTCGGCATCAATCCGCCGCTGGAGTACAACGGTCCCGCCTACCTGGGAGACGCTTATTCGCCGTTCACCGTCAGCGGCGATCCCAGCAGTCCGAGTTTCTCCGTGCCCAACATCGGTCTTTCCGACTCCGCCGAGGTCAATCGGATCGACCGGCGATCGGGCCTGCGCCGCAAGCTCGATCTGCTCGACCGGGCTTTCGATCGGGCGGGCGAACTGGCGGCGCTCGACGAATTCGAGACGCAGGCCATGACGCTGCTGACCAATCCCAAGACCAAGGAAGCGTTCGATCTGAGCCGCGAAGACGACCGTACCCGCGACCGCTACGGCCGCAACTCCTGGGGACAGCAACTGCTGTTGGCGCGTCGCCTGGTGGAAGCCGGCGTGGAAGTGTTGACCACCAGCTTGAACGGCCCGCTCTGCGGACGCGTGCATAACTGGGACGACCACGCGGTCAACCACCATGTGTTCAATGCCATGCGGTTCCGCGCCGAGGTTTACGACCAGGCGGTTTCGGCGCTGATCGAAGACATCTACGAGCGCGGGCTGGATAAGCGGGTGCTGGTCGTGGTGACCGGCGAGTTCGGCCGCACGCCCAAGATCAGCTATGCGGCCAGCACCGGGGCGGGCGACGCCAGCGCGCCGGCCGGCACGCAGCAGCCGGGCCGCGACCATTGGCCGCGGGCGTTCTCGAACCTTTGGGCCGGCGGCGGCATTCAGACCGGACGCGTGATCGGCGCCACCGACAAGCGGGGCGAAGACGCCGTCGAACGCATCTGCGGTCCCGGCGACTTCCTGGCGACGATCTATCATCACCTCGGCATCGACTCCGCCAACACGGCCATTCGCGATTTCAACGGACGCCCGACGCCGATCGTCGATCACGGACGGCCGATCCCCGAATTAATGGGCTAAAGAGATTGATCGACTGGGTTCAGACACAAACAGGTACTCGATGCAAGAGCAGCGAACTCGAAACTTTACGGAAAGCGGAACGGGCATCATCGACATCGACGGCGTCAAGCTGCACGCCCGCTGGCGAATGACGGGCACGCAGCAGTACCTGGCCGGCGCCGGGACCTCGATCGACGGCGGGCGCCACGACATTTCCCTCACCGTTTACTTCGACAAGCTGCCCCACGAACGATCGACGGTCGACGAATTGCTCGGGCGGATCACGGCCGATCCGCGGCGGCCGCTGGCGGTCGACCTCGGGCGCACCGGTCATCCGGCGATGTACTGTCACGAGACGCGGGCCGACCAGAGCGGCAATCCAAGCGCGATCACGCTTGCCGACCAGCCGGCGGCCGAAGCGCCGTGATCGTCGAGGGATGGATGTCGCTCGTTCGCAAAAGTAGAATGTGGAGAGGTCCTTTTGGATAGAGTGCCAGACCATGCCTAGTCGGTTTCCGGGCGTCGACCCCTACATTGAAGGCTGCGGGCTTTGTCCTGACTTCCATCACGAGTTCATCACCGCCTGGCGCGGGGCGCTGCGCCGCTCGCTGCCGAAGCACTACCGCGCTCGTCGCTCGGGCCGAGCGTCCGGGCGTTTGCGAGGTACGATCGTGGAACCTTCGTGACCGGCTGCCTCGCTTGGAGATTCCCTTGAAGTCGCCCGATGCCGATACCGTGGTCGATCTGCAAGACGCTTTTGACTGCGCGTTTGACCAGGGCGGGTATGCCGAGACGGTTGACTACGAAGAACCGCCGTCGGTGCCGCTTTCGGAAGCCGATTTGAAGTGGGCGGCGGAACGCGCGCGGTCAAGCCCCGCTTAGTAGGGCAATCAACCAATGCTAGAAGAATCCGACACCTACCTGATGATCCTGGAGAAGGGTGAGCAGCGGGCCGCGGGACGAGACATTCTGCTGGTTGGCGAGGAACGCCTCGGCACCGCGGATGAGCCGGTGCGTGGGCAGTTCGCGAGCATTACGGACGCCGAGCGGCTGGTACGGATGCTCCGCCGGGCGGCGACAGCCGCGACTTGGCAAGAGATCCTAGACACCCCCTCACGGCGCAGCGTTAGTCATGCGAGAAGTTCCGGACGTTTCCAGCAATTCGCAGCCGCTTCGCAGCCTGTGGAATGGCACGCGGCTGCGGCCCAGCCGAACCGGTTGCTTGCCAGAGTTGCTCGGTCCCGCCGAGGTTAGATTGGGTATGGGTGTCTTGCCAGAAGCTGGCGTTGCGGAAGTAGCGCGTGGCCAAGACGCCGACGCAAACGGTCAAGGCGCCGGAAATCATGACCCTGGAACGGATGGACAACTTCCTTCATACCGCAGTTTCAAGATGGCGGAAGCTGTGCTCACGTCTCGACGACCGAATACGGCGGGCGTTGAAGAACGATACCTATCTCGTGGTTGGCTCGTCGCTTGTTAGGCAGTGCGGCTTTTTTGCCTGCCAGACAGTCCCGGTTCGCTCCATACAAGCTTGGACCATCTGCCACGAAATGGTCTTTGATATTGTCGACATTACGCTATCGGACGAGACGGTTGTGCGGTGGACCGACCGCGATGGTTCGCTTATTAAGCTTCTCGAGGAGCATGCATCCGCCAAGCGCTCGCCCAAGGCTGACAACCGCTAGACGACCGCCGGCTCGTATCAGCAAGGACGGGAACTGAAAACTCGGGCGTTACTTGCTTTGCCACAAAACGTCCTCGCAGCCGCCGGCGTGATTGGCTGCACGAGCCAGCACAAAGAGCAGATCGCTCAACCGATTCAGGTAGATCAGGCATTCGGAGGCGATCGGCTCGCGTTCCATGAGCGTCACCAGGCGTCGCTCCGCGCGGCGGCAGACCGTGCGGGCCAGGTGCAACAGGGCCGCCCCGCGCGTGCCACCCGGCAAGATGAACGCCGTCAGAGGTGGAAGACCGCTTTCGTGTTGGTCGATGGCCGATTCCAGGGCCGCGATATGGTCCGCCGTGATGCGCCGCGTGTCCATGCGGTCGGGCCGCGGCGACGCGAGCTGCGCGCCGAGATCGAACAACTCGCTTTGGATCCTCGCCAACAATGAGTCGATGCCGTCGCCGAGTGCTTCGCTCCGCGCGATGCCGAGCACCGCATTCAATTCGTCGACGTCGCCGAACGTCTCGATGCGCGGATCGTCTTTCCGGACGCGCGGCCCGCCGAATAGGCCCGTCTCCCCGGTATCGCCGGTCTTGGTGTAGATTTTCATGTTCGTAGCCCGCTCGCTCCGCGAGCGGAACGGCTCTCCAATGGTTTGGATCTTCAGTCAGGGAGTCGTCAAAGATCAACAACGCCCTTCCGCTTGCGGAGCAAGCGGGCTACCTCGCTCGCCGCTGCGGATCCGCAGCAAACAGCGCGTCGACCGGTTGGCCCTTGCCGTCTTCGGTGACATAAAACGGTCGCTTCTCCACGACGAAGCTCGCCTTCGGCGAAATGCCCATCGCCGTGAGGATCGTGGCGTGCAAGTCGGTGATCGACACGGGGTCTTTGGTCGTCAACAGCGGCCGCTCGGGCGCCGTCTCGCCATACAAAAAACCGCGCTTCATGCCGCCCCCGAACAACAGCACCGACCCGGAACCGGTAAAGTGCCGGTGCAGACCGTAGTGGACCATCTCTTTCATGACGTCGGTCCGGGCACGCGACTGGTCGCTGGCGGTGCTGCCCGGCACGCCTTCGATCATCATGTCGCGGCTGAACTCGCTGGCCACAATCACCAGCGTGCGGTCCAGCAAGCCGCGCTGTTCCAAGTCGAGCACGAGCTGGGCAATCGGGCGGTCGATCTGCTTCTTCATTTCGACCAGCGTGGCGTGCCCGTTCTCGTGTGTGTCCCAGTGCAAAAACGGCACGTACTCGGTCGTGACCTCGATAAACCGCGCCCCCGACTCGACCAGCCGGCGGGCCAAAAGACATCCCAGCCCAAACCGGCCCGTGTTGTACTTTTCGACGCTTTCGGGCGGCTCTTTCGTGAGATCGAAGGCGTCTCGCTCTTTCGCGCTGAGCAGCCGGTATGCGTTGCCCAGTGCCCGCAGCATCGACTCCTGATGGTAGTCGCTGGCCAGATTCTTGGCCGGGCTTTCGTCGACCAGCTTTCGCAAGAACCGCTCGCGATTGGCGAACCGGCCCGGCGTCATGCCCTTGGGCGGCTGTACGGCGGCGATGGCGTCGTTGGGAAACGGCAGGTTGAACGGCCCGAATTCGCTTCCCAAAAAACCGGCCGTGGTAAACGCTTTCAACTCTTCAGCCTCGCCCACGCCGTCGAGCCGCTGGCCGATGTTGATGAAGGCGGGGAGGGCGGGGTTCCGCGGTCCCAGCAGCCGGGCGATCCAGGAGCCGATGTGCGGCGCGGCCACGGTCTGCGGCGGCACGTAGCCGGTGTGCCAGTGATACTGATGCCGCGAGTGCAGGATGTTGCCGAGATCGGCCACCACGTGCGATCGGACCAGCGTGCCGCGGTCCATGACGCGGGCGACGTTCTCCAGTCCCTGCGAAACCTTGATGTGGTCGACGGCCGTGTCGATGGCCGGAAACGTGCAGAGAATCTGTTCCGACGGCACGCCGACCTCAAAGGGCGTGTATCGCTTGGGATCGAAGGTTTCCGGCGCGGCCATGCCGCCCGCCATCCAGAGCAGGATGCAGGCGTCGGCCGTGGGTGCCGGGGTCGGCAGCGACTCATCGGCCAACAGCCGCGGCTCGCCGGAGGCCAGCGTGGCCAGCGTGGCGGCGGTCATCCCCTGGACGAACTCGCGGCGTGACAGGGAGTGTTGAATAGGTTTGTCGTCGTTCATCGTTGTCGCCGTAAGGTGGGACAAGGGAGCTTGCGACCGCTGGCCCACCGTGAGAGATCTGGATTTTCAACTCGGCTTCGTTTTTTGAGTGTGTTCCTCACTCGTTGGCTGCGCGGCAAACGGTGGGCCGGCGCTCGCAAGCTCGCTTGTTCCACCTTACGCCCGGCTCACTGAACGCTCACTACTCGACGTCGCCCCACTCCGGCGCGTCCCAGTCGGGCGTTGGATCGGTGCCGCCCCACTCCAATTCGTATTCCCCCAAGCTAACGAACCGGTGAAACGACGACCAGCGCCAGTCCTGGACGCGTTCTACCAGTTTATGCTTTCGCGGGTTCCAATGCACGTAGTCGACGCATCGCTTGAGATCGTCTTCGTCTTCAACCGTGTGCTCCCAGTATCGCTTGTGCCAGACGCCACGTTGGCGATGTCGCTTACGCGAAGTTGACTGTGGTAGTTCGCCCCCGCCGCCCTCCAGCCATGCCTTCGTAAACTCCTCCTTGATCCGCAACCAGCGGAGCGGATAGCGAGCGTCGCCGGGCGGAAGCGACCAGACCGTGTGCCAATGGTCGGGCAAGAGCACGATGGCCACCAGGTCGAACGGGTGGTCGCGCTGGACCGTTTGAATGGCCTTGCGCAAGCAGTTGCGCGCCAGAGGCGTGGTCATGATCCGCCACCGCCGAAGAGTGAGGCAGGTGAAGAAGTAAGTGCCGCCGGGAACATAGTAGCGACGATAGTTCGGCACGGGGAAGTCTCTGGGTGCTCTCTCGTTTTTAGCGGTGGGCCGGCGCTCGCAAGCTCGCTTGTCCCACCTTACGGCTGAGCGCGGCTCACAACTCATCTCATCTTATCAACTGGAACTCCGGCAACATGAACAGCACCCAGAGCAGGTCGGCCAGGCCGTCCTGCGTTGGCGGCGAACCGATCAGCTCCAGGGCCGCGGCCAGCTCGCTCGGGGTCGGCGGCCGCGACAATGCCTGCAAGTAAAGCCGGCTGACGATCGCTTGAGCGTCGGAAGACGAACTGTCTTTCAACAAGTTGGCGGCGCCGCGCGCCAGCGTCTCGGCGATGGCCGGCCCGTTCGTCAGATCGAGCGCCTGCAAGGTCGTCAGCACGTCGCCGCGCGTCGTCACCACTTGCTCGCGGTTCGGCCGGCCCAGCGACCGCATCAGCTCATCACAGAACAACAGCGATGCGCGCACAAACCGCTGCTCGCTCGGCGTATCCGGCGAAAAATCGGCCAGCGCCACCGGAGCCACCGGCTTGCCTTGCGAAGTTCCGGTGATCTGCCACACGGCGTCGACAAATTGCTCGGCGGTCATGCGTTTCACTTCCGGCCCGCGGAAAACATAGTCGTCGCCGCTCGACTCGCTTTCCACCGCCGCGCACTGCGACTGATAGGCGCCTGACGTGACGATGTGCTCCAGCAACTTCTTCAAATCATAACCCTGCTCGACCAGGTAGTTGGCCAGGTAATCGAGCAGGTCTTCGCTCCAGGGACGATTGGCCATCACATCGACCGGATGGACAAGCCCGCGGCCCATGAGCCGCTGCCACAGACGGTTGGCGATGGTGCGTGAAAAACGGCCGTTTTCCGGCTGCGTCACCAGTTCGGCCAGCCGCGCCAGCCGGCCCGCTTTCGGCAATGAGGCGTCGATCTCGCCCAGCTCCGGCCACAGGAACTTCGGCGAGGCCATGCGGCCGGTCGCCGTGTCGCAACGGCGAATCTCCAGCGGCGCGTCGGCCACGATGGCCGCCAGGCCGTAAGCATCGTCGAGCTTCCAACGGTCGATGAAGCTGTCGTGGCAGGAGGCGCATTTCATATTGATGCCGAAAAACACCTGCGACACATTCTGCGAAAACTGCACTTGCGTGGTCTGGCTGGCGTTGGTCCGGCCGCGCCACTTGATGCCATACACAAAACCTTCCGAGTCGCCGTTGGGGCTGATCAACTCGCGGACAAACTGATCGTAGGGCTTGTTGTCGACCAGCGATTGATAGAGCCACTTGGAAATCTGCTTGCGTCCGCCGTCGATGTAGCCCGTGCCGCGGTAGTCGTTCCGCAACAGGTCGTTCCAGAACGTAAGCCAGTGGTCGGCGTACGCCCGGCGGTCGTCGAGCAGCCGGCGGACGAACCGCTCGCGTTTGTCCGCCGAACCGTCGGCCAGGAACGACTCCAGCTCCCCTTCCGCAGGCAGCAAGCCGACGACGTCGAGCGACGCGCGCCTCACAAACGCCGCATCGTCGAGTCTTGGCGGCGGTGCGACTTCGTGCTCGGCGAAGTAGGCCGCCACAATCCGGTCGATCGGATGGGTGGCGCCGTCGCGTGCCGGCGGCAGCTCGACCTGTCTCGGCCGGAGCGGCGCGACGTAGCGGTCGGTCTTGAACGTAAAACCTTCTTCCCACGGCAGGCCCTGCTCGATCCAGGCGGTGAAGATCGCGATTGGCTCGGCCGCCAGCGGCGGGGCCTTGGCGGGCATCCGCTCGTCCGCATCAGCGGTGATGAGGCGTTTGATGAGTTCGCTCTCGCTCGGTTTGCCCGGCACGGCGGCCTTGGCTTTCAGCAACTCCTCGCGCGTATCGAGCGAGAGCGATCCCTCGGCCTTGCCGTTGGTGTGGCACTTGCCGCAGTGCGTCTTGATCAGCGGAGCGATGTCATGGCTGAAATCAATCGGCTTGGCCGGCTCAGCGGCCGAAGAGGCCGCCGCGGACAGGATCAAGACAACAAGGAAGAGGCTGAGCGATCTGTCAAACATCGTGGATGTAAAATTAAAATGACGTCGTGGTCTACGCAACATGTACCGCCGTGTTTGTCGAGCCATGATGGCGTTTCCTCGAAACCGTCGGCGTTGGTCGCCAGATCTGAGTTTAAGCTCGCACTGGCGGAATGGAAAGAACTGGCTCCAGGGTCTGCAACTACCGTTGCTCGCCGCCGGATGCCTGACGCCTTGCGCCTTCTCAGCGGGCGACGACTCTCTATGCTAAGACTCCATGAACGTCGTCGTCATGGTCATCGATCGCTTGCACTCTGGTTTCTTGGGTTGTTACGGCAACACCTGGGTCGCCACGCCGCACTTCAATCGCCTGGCCGCGGAAGGATTCTTGTTCGACCAGGCGTTCGTCGACCAGCCCGACTTGCAAGAGCTTTGCCGAAGCTGGTGGTCGGGCACGCACCGCCTCGAGCGCCAGGCGGCCGACTTGCCGCCGCGTCCACCGCTCGCCGAGCGGTTCGCCAACGAGGGCTTTATCACCACGTGCATCACCGATGAACCGCTCGTCGCCGGCCATCCGCTCGCCGGTCGCTTCGGGGAAGTCCTGCGGCTCGGCGCGGCGCCGTGTGCGGAACAGGCCACGCCGGGCGACTCGATCGACCAGACGCATCTGGCCCGGTTTTTTGCCTCCGCCCTGGCGTGGCTGGAAGGCGCACGCGAGCCGTTCTTTCTATGGCTGCACAGCCAAGGAATGTCGGCCCCCTGGGACGCCCCGGACGAGTTTCGGCTGCAATATGCCGACGCGGACGAGCCGCCGCCGTCTCGCATGATCCAGCCACCCTCGCGCGATCTTGCGCTGGGCCACGACCCGGACGAGTTGTGGGGCATCTGCCAATCTTACGCCGGGCAAGTGACGCTGCTCGACGAATGCCTGGGCGGATGGTTGGAGGCGCTGGAAGCCGAGCAGCTTCTCGCCGACACCTTGCTGGTCGTGCTCGGCGCGCGGGGCTTTCCTCTGGGGCGGAACGGCCGCTTGGGCGACGTCGACCAGGCCCTGTTTGGCGAGCTTGTGCAAACCCCCTGGCTGATGCGTTTCCCCGACGGGCTGAACGCCGCCGGCCGCAGTGCCTCGTTGGCGCAGTCCTGCGATCTGGCACCCACGCTGCTGGAGATCGGCGGGCTGGTCGCTGCGGCGGGCGGGGCCGGCCGCAGCCTGATGCCGGTGGTCCGCGAAGAGGCCGTCGCGCTTCGCGATCGTATCTGCCTTGTGGGCCGAGATGGCGAACGGGGCTTCCGCACGCCGATCTGGTATTTGCGGACGCCGCCCCATCGGATGCCCGCCGAGCCACCGACGATGCAACTGTATACCAAGCCCGACGACCGCTGGGAGCAAAACGACGTCGCCGACCGTTGCCCTGAGATCGTTGCCGCCCTGGCTTCCGCGCAAGACGAGTTGGCGGCCTGTTTCGCGTCCGGCGCCTGGGCCGAGCTTCCATCGCTCGACGACTCGCTGGTCAACGATCTGCGCTAGGATGGAATAGGCCCACTTGCGGCACCCATCGGCGTGTGGCATATTTTGATTTCCTGTTCCGACTCTTCGTCTGTGGGGAGTTCCATTCACGATGCAGATCTGGCCGGCGATAGACCTGCGCGGCGGCAAGTGTGTCCGCCTGCAGCAGGGCGACTACCAGCGCGAGACGGTGTTTGCCGACGAGCCCGTGGCCATGGCCCGGCACTGGGTGGCGCAAGGCGGCGAACGCCTCCACCTGGTCGATCTCGACGGCGCGCGCGACGGCCGTCCAGTCAATGCCGCCTCGGTCCGTGCGATTCTCGAGGCGGTCGGCGTGCCGTGCGAATTGGGCGGCGGTGTCCGTGACGAAAAGACCATCGCCGATTGGCTCGATCTGGGTCTCGAGCGCCTGGTGATCGGCACTCGCGCGTTGGCCGAGCCGGACTGGTTTCGGCGGATGTGCCGCCGTTTTCCCGGCCGGCTTGCGCTGGGTCTCGACGCGCGTAGTGGCCGGGTTGCCACCGACGGATGGCTGGAAACCAGCGACGTGGCCGCCACCGAGTTGGCCGCGCGCTTTGCCGACGAGCCGATCGCCGCCATCATCTACACCGATATCGCCACCGACGGCATGTTGGGGGGGCCGAACCTGGCGGCCCTGAAAGAGCTTCGCGCCGCCGTCGACCTGCCGATCGTCGCTTCGGGCGGCGTCACGCGCTCCGCCGACATCGCCGCCCTGGCGGCCCTGCCGGTCGAGGGCTGCATTATCGGACGCGCGCTGTATGAAGGCGTGCTCACTTTGCCCGACGCGATCGCCGCGGCCCGCCAAAACGCCGCCGGCATGAAGGAGTAGTTCCGACGTAATCCTTTGTTCTTCTGGTCATCCACGACAACGAAAAGGAAGCTTTATGCCGCTACGCAACGTTGAAGACATTCGCAACCTCGCTTTCTGTGGCCACGGTTCGGCGGGAAAGACGACGCTCGTCGATAAGATCCTGACCAAGACCGGCGCCATCAAGCACCCGGCCAGCGTCGATGACGGCACGAGCGTCTGCGACTTCGACGAAGAAGAGAAGCACCACAAATACACGATCGAGGCCAGCGTCGTCCATTTCGACCATGCCGGCAAGCTCTTTCAGGCGATCGACACGCCGGGCTACCCCGACTTCATCGGCCAGACCATCGGAGCATTGCGGGCCGTGGAAACCGCGGTGATCGTGATCAACGCCCATTCGGGCATCGCGGTCAATACCCGCCGCGTCTTTCAAGAGGCGCATAAGGCGGGCCTGGCGCGGATGATCGTGGTCAGCAAGCTCGACGACGAGAACGCCGATTTCGTGAAGTTGCTCGGCAGCATCAAAGAGCTGTTCGGCCCGTCCTGCCTGCCGCTGAACGTGCCGTTGGGCAGCGGCCACCACTTCCGCGGCGTGACCAGCACGTTGAAGCCGGCGGCCGACGTCAAAGATGCCGTGGTCAATCCGGCGGAAATCAACACGGCGCTCATCGAGGCGATCATCGAGCATGACGAAGAGGTGACGGCCCGCTATTTCGATGGCCAGCAACCGACCGAAGAGGAAATCTCGCGGCTGATCGTGGAAGCGGTGGCCGACGGGAGCGTGATACCGGTGTTGTGCGTGGCCGCCAAGAGCGATCATGGCGTCGCCGAGCTGCTCGACGCCCTGGCCCTCTGCGCTTTGCCGCCGACCAAAGTCGTGCGCACCGCGAAGAGCGCCGACGGCGGCGAGCTGGAAGTCAAGCCCGACCCGGCCGCTCCGCTGATCGCGCAGGTGTTCAAGACCCGCATCGATCCCTTTGTGCAAAAGTTGAGCTTCATTCGTGTCTTTTCGGGCACCTTGAAAAAGGACGACACCGTACACGCCTCGAAGGTCCGCAAGGGCGTCAAGCTTTCGCAGCTTTACCGCGTGCAGGCCAACCACACGGAGCCGGTCGATCAGGCCGGTCCGGGCGACATCGTGGCGGTCACCAAAACGGAAGACCTGCACACCGGCACCAGCCTGGGCGACTTCGAGTTGCCGCCGATTCCCTTTCCCACGCCGATGGCCGGGTTGGCCGTGACGCCCAAAAGCCGCGGCGACGAAGGCAAGCTCTCGACCGCCCTGCACAAAATCGTCGAGGAAGACCTCACCCTGCACCTCGACCGCGACGCGCAAACCAAAGAGCTGGTGATGACCGGCATGAGCGAGCTGCACTTGCAGATCGTCCGCGAGCGGCTGAAGCGGCGCGACAAGGTGGAGGTCGACGTCAAGGAGCCGAAGATTCCCTATCGCGAGACGATCCAGGCCAAGGCGGAAGGCAGCTACCGCCACAAAAAGCAGACGGGCGGACGCGGGCAGTTCGGCGAGGTCCACATTCGCATGTTTCCCTTGCCCCGCGGCACCGACATTGAAACCTATGCCACGAAGGCGAATTTCGCCTCGATGCGGGATTCTCATTACGATCCGGCCAATAATTTCTTGTGGATCGACTCGGTCGTGGGCGGCACCATTCCCAACAACTTTTTGCCCGCCGTGGAAAAAGGTTTCAAAGAACGCATGGAGCGCGGTGTGATCGCCGGCCACAAGGTGCAGGATCTCTGCATCGAGGTCTATTTCGGCAAGCACCATCCGGTGGACAGCTCGGAAGCGGCTTTCAAGACCGCCGGCTCGATGGCTTTCCGCAACGTGTTTCAGCAAGCCAAGCCGTCGCTGTTGGAGCCGATTGTGACGATGCACATCACGGTGCCCAGCGACAAGCTGGGCGACATCAACAGCGACATGTCGGGCCGCCGCGGCCGAGTGTTGGGTATGGACTCGGCGGGCGGCGACTTGCAAACGGTCACCGCCGAGGTGCCGCTGGCGGAGGTCACCACGTATGCCCGTGCCTTGTCGAGCATGACGGGCGGGCAGGGGAGTTTCACGATGGAATTCAACCGTTATGAAGTGGTGCCCGGCAACGTGCAGAAAGAGATCATCGAAAAGGCCGTGCTGCACCCGGAGGAAGAAGAATAGCCGCCTAGCGGAATTCGTGAGAATTCTGGCAGCGCGAGGCCGTTTGACTTGGTTGGTGGTTGAGTCCCGCGTCTCGCAAGGCATTCGCCGCGGACCTCGTTGGATGCGACACGCGTGCCGCCTGCGCTCGGGTGAGACAAGGGGCCCCGGTGGTGACGCAGCCGGGGCATCGCCGCGACGAAGCTTTTCTCAGAATCCGCGCCTGTCGCGCGGCTCTGCCCCAGTCACCGCTTTGTCCGGAGCGACCACCGCGCGAGGCGTGGCATTGCCGGTTATGACCTCCCCAAACCTCGCACCTTGCGCGGTTGCTTCACCCCGCGTCTACGGAAAGCCTTGTTCAAGCGGTGCCGCTCCGGCAACCGATACACCACAAACGGCACGCGATCGACTGCAAAAACGGCGCGGACGCGGTCGAATTTGCCGGGTGCCCAAAACGGATCGGCTTCAATTCACAACATTCCGCGGGAACGGACTCCATGCGGCAGGTCTGGTCGCGAATCTTGGTGGTTACGCTGGCGGCGTGTGCAACGACCGCCGGTGCGGCCGCCGCTCCGCCTAAAGAGCCGACCTATACAACGTACACCGACTTCGAGGTGCCGTTTTCGTTTCCGGCTTCGCAAGCCAACGGCGATCCGCCGCGGGTCGTCGAGTTGCACGTTTCCGCCGATCAGGCACGAACGTGGGAGGTTGCAAGTCGCGCAAAACCGTCGGAGGGGCGCCTTGTTTTCAGGGCTCCCAAGGACGGCGAATACTGGTTCATGCCCAGGACCAAGTACGCCTCGGGCCGCTATTTGCCGGAAGGCCCACCCATCGCCCAGCTTAAGGTGGTGGTCGATACGGAGCCGCCGCAGCTCGAGCTTGACGCGCAACACGGCGGCGGAGGCGAACTGATCGTCCGCTGGCACATTGCCGACGCCCACCTGCTGCACAAGTCGTTCAAACTCGAATACCGGCTATCGGGCGCGACCGAAAAGTGGCAGCACGTGGCGGTCGATCCGGCCGACGCCCAGACCCCGCCTTTCGAGCGCCGCGGCGAGACCACATTGGTGTTGCCGCTGGCCCAGCAGGACGCCGACCTGGTGGTCCGGGCGGAGGTGATCGACGCCGCCGGCAATCACAGCATCAAAGAGCAACCCGTGTCCTCCGGCGACCCGCCGCTGTTTGCATCGCCGGCCGGTTCCATCGAGCGCACGCCCGCGATGCCCGCGTCCTATCCTCGCACGGCCACGCCCGATTGGCCGGCGGAAGAAGGCGAATCGCCGTTCGGCGATTCCAACAACGAAGGGGCCGGCGACGATCATCCACCCTCCCGATCGCCGGTGCAGCGCTTGCCCGATCTTTCCTCGACGGCGGCCGGCGCCGCCGCGGCTGACGGTGCGCTCGTGCCGCCGGGCGTCAAGCCCCAGATGGTCAACAAGCCGCGCTTAGAGTTGCTGTACGACGTCGATGCCATCGGCTCGGCCGGCGTGGCCCAGGTCGAGCTGTGGATCACGACCGACGGTGGCCGCACGTGGACCAGCTACGGCCTCGATGAAGACTGCCACAGTCCGATGCTGGTGCAGGTGGAGGGCGAAGGCGTGTATGGATTTCGGGTCGTGGTCGAAACGACGACGGGGCTGCGAAGTCCGTTGCCGGTTGCCGGCGACCTGCCCGACGTCTGGGTCGGTGTCGATCTGACCAAGCCCGACGCGAACTTGATTTCGGCGGTGCAAGGCGAAGGCGACGAGGCCGACCGGCTGATCATTTCGTGGCAGGCCGCCGATCGAAGTCTGGCCGTGCGCGGCATTTCGTTGTTCTGGTCGCAGACGCGTCAGGGGCCGTGGTCGACGATCGCTTCGGGCCTGGAGAACACCGGGCGTTATGCCTGGCGGCTCGACCAGCGTTTGCCCGGCGAGGTCTATCTGCTGCTGGAGGTCCGCGACGACGCCGGCAACGTGGGCACCGACTCGTTGCCTGACGCGATCTCTTTGGAGCGGATTCGCCCCCTGGGCCGCATTCTCCAGGTCCGGCCGCTGAGCGCGCTGCCGCCCGGCGGCGAACTGCGATAAGGTCGATCTGCTATAATTGTCTTGGGCAATCCATCGCATCCCACTCCATCCGGGGAATCTGACAGAAAAATTACCAGACATAAAAAATGGCGATTCTGTAGGGAACGGACTCCGTGCCGTTCCGGGAAGTGCGGACCAAAGCATTTTTCTGTCTGGTAATTCTTCTGTCAGCCAACCTTCGACGCGGCAGATTGACATGACCTCAGATGACGACCATGTTCCGGGCGTCCAGCTTGCTGGCCAGAGGTGAATGATTTCGCCTTGCCGCTCCGGCGTGCCATAGACCAGCATTGCGGCGGCGGTGGCCGCGGCGCGTCGGTATCGCTCCCGGATCGCGGGGCGCCCGATCAGGTTCGAGACGCCGGTCTCATCCTCCAGCGTGACAAACGTGGTGCTTCGCGCGCGGCGACGCCCGCCCTCCGCAGACGGGCGCGGGGCGGAGTCCCTTTCGTTGCGGCCGGTTTTCCTTCAAAATGAGGCACCGGCCCACGACCAGCGAACGAACACGTATCAACCTCCAGGAACGATTGCCCGATGCTGTTGGCCCCGCCGGATGAGCATAACCAGTTGCTCGTCGAGCACGCTCATCCGAGCGACTGGACGAACCCCTCGCCCGAGGGCGCCTATAACCTTGTGGCCATCGGGGGCGGCACGGCCGGCATCATTGCCGCCCTGGGCACGGCCCGGTTGGGTGGCCGAGCGGCCCTCGTCGAGCAGAACCTGCTCGGCGGCGATTGCCTGAATTACGGCTGCGTGCCCAGCAAGGCCCTGCTGCGCGCGGCGCGGGCCGTGCATCAACTCTCGTTGGGCGAACAGTACGGTTTTCGTTTGCCGGGTGCGCCCAACAGCGACTTCGCGGCCGTCATGCAACGCGTGCGGCGGCTGCGGGCACAGATCGGCCAGCACGACAGCGCCCGCCGGTTCCAAGCGGAAGGCGTCGATGTCTATTTCGGGCATGCTCGATTCACCGGCCGCGACCGCCTCGACGTCGAGGGCCGCGAGCTGCTGTTTCGCCGGGCCGTGATCGCCACCGGCGGCAAGCCCGCGTTGCCGGCAATTCCCGGCATCGAAGCCATCGACTGTCTCACCAACGAGACGGTTTTTTCGCTGACCGAACTTCCTCGGCGGCTGGTCGTGATCGGCGGCGGCCCGGTGGGCTGCGAGCTGGCCCAGGCGTTCCGCCGCTTCGGCAGCGAGGTACACCTGGTGCAGCGGCCCGAGACGCTCTTGCCCAAAGAAGAGCCTGCGGCGAGCCGGCTGGTGCAAACGCAGTTCGAGCGGGAAGGAATTCACCTGCACCTGGGCTGGACGACCGATGCCGCCGAGCCGGTGGGCGACGCCAAGAGCATCGTCCTTCAGCGCGGCGGCGAAAAGAGGAAACTGATCGCCGATGCAATTCTGGCCGCCGCCGGACGCTCGCCCAATCTCGACGACCTCAGCCTCGACGCGGCGGGCGTCCGCTGCACGGAAAAGGGCGTCGAGGTGAACGACTGTTTGCAGACATCGAACCCGGCGATCTACGCGGCGGGCGATGTTTGTTCGTCGTACAAGTTCACGCACGCCGCCGACGCCATGGCCCGACTTTGCCTTCGAAACGCCCTGTTCTTCGGGCGCCGCCGGGTGAGCCGCCTGGTCATTCCGCGCTGCACCTACACCGATCCGGAAGTGGCCCAGGTCGGCCTCACCGCGCGCGAGGCGGCCGAGCGCGGCATCGAGTTCGACACCTATCGCGTCGATCTGGCAGAAATCGACCGGGCAGTCCTGGACGGCGAACAGGAAGGCTTCGCGGCCATCCATACGCACCGCGGCACGGGCAAAATGCTGGGCGCCACGATCGTCGCCGAGCATGCTGGAGAGATGATCGGCGAGGTCGCTTTGGCAATGACCAAAAAGCTGCCGCTGTCGGCCCTGGCCGCGACGATTCATTGCTACCCGACGCAGGTGGAAGTGCTGAAGCGCATCGCCGACAACTATTCACGCACTCGGCTGACGCCGCTCGTGGCGACGCTGGCCCGCAAGTGGCTGGCGTGGCGGAGGTGACGCGGTATGACACCGCAAGAATTCGTCGCCAAGTGGAAACGGGCGAACCTCTCTGAGCGGAGCGCCTGCCAGCAGCACTTTCTCGACCTGTGCGACGTGCTGGACCAGCCCAAGCCGGCGGCGGCCGACCCCGAGGGCGCTTTCTACACCTTTGAGCGCGGCGTCAGCAAAACCGGCGGCGGCAAGGGCTGGGCCGATGTCTGGTTCCGCGGCCATTTTGGCTGGAGATTCACACCAACTTCACGGGCACGGCCAAAAAAGTCTACGCCTTCGACCTCGACCAGCTCGCCGAGCCGGCCCATCTCGACGTGCTCCGCAAGCTGTTCATCGAGCCCGAGCGGCTCAAGCCGGGCGAAACGGCCCGCGGCATCACCGAGCAGGCGGCGGAGCGGTTCGGCCTGTTGGCCGACGGCATGCGGCTGCGGGGCGTGCCCGCCCAAACGGCCGCCCACTTCCTGATGAAGCTGATGTTCTGCATGTTTGCCGAAGACATCGGCCTGTTGGGCACGCGCGACAACAAGCTCTTCAAAAAGATCATGCTCAGCGCCAAAGACGAGCCGCCGCGGCTGGCCGAGCATTTGCGGGGCCTGTTTCAGGCGATGGCCACGGGCGGCTACTTCGGCGCCGACCGCATTCTGCACTTCAACGGCGGCCTGTTCGCCGACGCCGACGCGATCGAGCTGCGCCCGCGGGAGATCGACGAGCTGATCCTGGTCAACGAGCACGACTGGGCCAGCGTCGAGCCTTCGATCTTCGGCACGCTTTTCGAGCGCACGCTCGACCCGGCCAAGCGTTCGCGGATCGGCGCCCACTACACCAGCCGCGCCGACATTCTCACGCTGCTCGAGCCGGTGGTCATGGCCCCCTTGCGCCGCGAATGGTCCGACGTGAAAGCCAAGTGCGATGGCCTTTGGGACAAGCTTTTGGAGAAGGACAAGAGCACGGGCGGGGGCCGGCGGACCGCAGCAAAAGAGTCGAAGCCCCGCAGGGACCACGACAAGCTGCTGCGCGACTTTGTGGAGCGACTGGCCCACATCACGATTCTCGACCCGGCCTGTGGTTCGGGCAATTTTCTTTATGTGGCAATCAACCTGTTGCTCGACCTGGAGAAGGAAGTGATCGCCTACGCCGCGGCGCACGGCACGAGCTTGTTGCCGCAAGTTCGCCCGACGCAACTGCACGGCATCGAGATCAACGCCTTCGCCCAGCAGTTGGCGCAGGTGGTAATCTGGATCGGCTTTTTGCAATGGAAGCACGACAACGGCTTCCCCGCGCCCCGCAACCCCGTGCTCGACCCGATCGAAAGCATCCACCCCAAGGATGCGATCATTGACGTTAGCGAACCCGAACATCCCAAGGAACCGGTCTGGCCGTCGGCGGATTACATCGTCGGCAATCCACCATTCTTGGGCAACAAGCAGATGCGCTCGGCACTGGGCGCGGAATACGTCGAACCGCTTTGGGCGATGTACGGTGATCGTCTACCGGCGACTGCCGATCTTTGCTCGTATTGGTTTGAGAAAGCGAGACGAATGGTCGGTGAAGGCCGAGCGCGTCGCGTCGGTCTACTGGCCACGACGGCGATCAAGCAGGCAGGCAGCCGACGCGTATTGGAGAGGATTGGGGAAACGGCGCGTATTTTCTGGGCGATTTCCGACCGCGACTGGATCCTCGATGGGGCCGAAACCAGAATCTCGATGATCGGCTTTGGACCGAGCGACACCGCGGATCAACCCAAACTTGACGGCCGGAACGTCGTCACGATCAACCCGGACCTAAGCGTTGGCCTGGACGTCACGCGGGCGCAGCGGCTGCACCCGAATGCCGGCCTGTGTTTCATGGGCACAACGAAGGTCGGTGATTTCGACATCGGCGCCGAGCAAGCGGAGGCAATGCTGCGCCAGCCGAACCCTGATGGGCGGGCCAATAGCGACGTGCTTCGGCCCTGGCGGAATGGCAGCGATTTGGTCCGACGCTGTTCCGGAAAGTGGATCATTGACTTTGGCCCTGGCATGGCCGCAGAAAACGCGGTCCGGTACGAGTCGCCCTACGAGTACCTCGCGGAGCATGTTCGGCCGGCGCGGGCGACAAACGGCAGACAAACATATCGCGAAAAGTGGTGGATCCACGCGGAGGCGAGGCCGGGTTTTAGGCGCGCGGTCAGCGCCCAGCGGCGCTACGTCGCCACCGCGCGTGTCGCAAAGCATCGACTCTTTGTTTGGCTAGACACCGTCGTTATCCCCGACTCGAAGGTCATCGCAATCGCCTTCGACGACGATTTCCACTTCGGCGTGCTCCATTCACGTGTTCACGAGCTTTGGACGCTGGCCACCTGCGGCTGGCATGGCGTGGGCAACGACGCGACCTACAACCCGACCGCGTGCTTCGAGACGTTCGTTTTCCCGCAGCCCACTGACGCGCAGTGCGCGGCGATTGCCGACGCGGCCAAGGAACTCGACCAGCTTCGCTCGAACTGGCTGAACCCGCCGATGTGGACGCGCGAGGAGGTATTGGAATTTCCAGGGTCGCTCAACGGGCCTTGGACGCGGTACGTGGAGAACGCCGACAGCCGCGGGATTGGCACGATCCGCTGTCCTCGGCTGGCGGCGAAGGACGAGGAGTGTGCGAAGCAGCTTGCCAAGCGGACGTTGACGATACTTTACAACCAGCGTCCCGCCTGGCTCGACCACGCCCATTGCCGCCTCGACGCCGCCGTCTTTGCCGCCTACGGCTGGCCAGCGGATCTAACGGACGATGAAATCTTGGCTCGCCTTCTCGAACTGAACCTCTCGCATAACGGCGCGCGGAAGTGAGCGTGTCAATTCCCGTTGTCGACTGTTACCCTCGCGCGCCAGCCGCTATAATTCTTAGGCAGGCCAAGTGCCTGCCTTGCTATCGGGTGAAGAGGTCGGACCCGCGAGGCGCGACGGTTTGGCGTAACGGCGAGTACTTACGGCATTCTCTTTCAAGTTCTTGGGGCGTTTAAGGGGGCGCGACCGAGTGCGCGAACTGGTGCTGGCCTACCATACGACGGCATCCGCTCGGGCGAAGCGGAAATCCGGCGCAAAGGGCCGCAGGGGCGGCGGGGCGGCGGACCCATTTGATCGTAGCGCCCGAATTCGCTAAAATGGCTTTCGCTGGAGTCGTGCAGCAGGCTTCGCGTTCGAGCCGTCGATGGAGAACTGAACGTTCGTTTGACTTTTTTTGCGTCACGGAGTGATAATGATCTACCCAGCGAAGGAACTTGAGGGCAAGACGCTTCCGGGCGGCTGGGTCGTCGAGACATTGCTGGTCCCGCGGCCAACGGCAACGGGAGGGCATTTTTCTACTGGCTACCACGTGCGGAATGTACGAGACGGCCGCGAAGGCTTTCTCAAGGCGATGGACTATTCTGCGGCGTTCAGCGCCTCAGATACCATCGATGTCATGAAGCACATGGCCGAGAGCTACACTTTTGAGCGGGACATTTGCTTGAAATGCCAGGCGTCCGGGATTAGCCGGGTTGTACATGCGATCGACCACGGCACATACGAGGGCGATCCCGGCAGTCCACTAGGGAAGTTTCTAAAAGTTGAATACTTGATATTTGAACGCGCGGATGGCGACATACGAAGTTACCTTGATCAACAGCAGTCATTCGATGTAGCATTTGCGCTCCGAACGCTGCATGGTACTGCCGCGGCCTTACAGCAATTGCACCACGCCGCGATTGCTCATCAGGACCTGAAGCCCTCGAACGTGCTCGTGTTCGCGGTGGAAGGCAGATCTAAGCTTGGGGATCTCGGCCGCGCCTGGGCAAAGGGACTCCGCGCTCCGCACGACGATTTTAAATTTGCAGGTGACATGGGCTATGCTCCTTTTGAGCTTCTTTGCGGGGCGGCCGTCGACGAGAACACGAAGCGATTCGGCTACGATATGTATCTGCTTGGGAGCCTCGTGGTGTTCTTCTTCACGAGAGTGCATATCAACGCATTACTTATCAAGTATCTTGATAACACATTTGAACCATGCAATCCCGCAGTTACATTCGCCGACGTATTGCCATACCTGCAAGCAGCGTTTCCGAAAGCTGTAGCTGAGTTTTCGACGCATGCTCCGGAAGCGATCCGCGAGAAACTGTCGAGAATCGTGACGGAGCTTTGCGACCCGGACCCGGCGCTGCGTGGGCACCCCATGAGTTTTAGGGCGCACCGCTACGCGCTAGAACGATATGTTTCCGCCTTTGACCTGCTCCGGTTCAAGGCCGAACTTCATTTACGCGGCAAAAGCTGACGAATGGCACTTCTTCTCGAAGATAGGCGGCGGCAAGTCGTGCCCCGATGGCGCCACTCCGACGACACTCTTGGTCGCGGCGAGCTTATTCCTATTGGCGGGGCCGGTCAACCTCGATTCACCGAGGAGGCCGTCGCAATGCAGTTGCACGATTGGAAACAGTCGCCCACTCTTTCCGTCGCTTCGGACCTAGTTTCGGTAGCGTTAACTCTAGGTCTTGACCAAATCGCGATAGAGGCGGCTAACTACGTTGTAGGTCATCCGTTAGCTCCAGACGCTGCTCGTAGCATCGCGTTAATCTATCTCGGTAGCCCCACCGCTAACGCTCTTGCGGAGTTGCCGGGACTTGGTTCGCCGGTTGGCGCGTTCGATTCACCACGACTGTTAACCGAATCTGACGGCAAGACTTTTGTGCAGATACATCGTGTTCGCAAACTTCTGTCCGATTATCCTCGGAATCCGATTCAATGGTGCAACTTAGCTTTGCTGTACACGTCCTTCGGCGTGCTCGACAAAGCGGAGCATGCAATGAAGGTGGCGCTGTCCCTTGCACCACAGAACCGTCTTATCCTTCGGTCTGCGGCGCGCTTCTTTCTACATGACGAGCAGGGCGACCGGGCGCATCGGATTCTTGTTGCGTCACCACTAGTTCAAAACGACCCCTGGATTCTCGCGGCCGAAATAGCGACGGCGGATGCGATGAACCGGACATCGCGCTTGATTAAGCGTGCAAAAAGACTTCTTGAGAACGGACGCTTTTCAGATTTCCACGCTTCGGAACTCGCCAGTGCCGTTGGAACGATCGAGTTGTCGGCGGGGAAGATTCGGAGCGGACGCCGACTTGTTGAAGCGTCCTTACGGGAGCCGTCGGAAAATGCGGTCGCACAGGCGGCATGGCTCTGCCGGAATGTCGTCAGCCTGACCGTGCCACAATTGCAGCTTTCTCCTGAAGCTGCCGCTTTCAGAAGCTGGGAGCGAGAGGACTGGGTTGCTTCCATTGAAAAGACTGAAGAGTGGCAGCGGGACCAGCCCTTTTCGAGCCGGCCTGCTATCCACGGATCGTTCATCGCCACCACAGCGTCCGGAGACCTAGAGCGCGCATTAGCATTTGCGGAAGTCGGCTTGAGAAGTAATCCCAACGATTACACGCTCCTTAATAATTACGCTGTTGCGGCGGCGATGAAAGGCGATGATCAACGTGCAGAAGCCACAGTTCGTCGCATCCGCGTAACGTCGCTTAACGCCGGCGAACGAGTCGCATATATCGCAACAAAGGGTCTGATCGCGTTTCGTGCCGACAGTCCTGAGCTTGGCCGCGTTCTTTATTTGGAAGCGATTAGCCTGGCCCGGGCGATTCGGGATACAAATCGGGAGGCTATCGCTAAGGTCTACCTTGCAATGGAAGAGGCTCGAAACGGGTCACCCGGCGCCGGGGACCGGTGTCGTGAAGCGATCGACTTCGCCTCATCGCGGCTGCCTGGGCCCTTAGTCGCCGCCCTGCGGCTTCAGGTGCGTCGTCGTCTGGAGCAAACCAAATTCGCTGAGTAGACGTTTCCTCGGTAGCACGTTGCGCTTACCCGCCGCCCTCGGTCGGCCGACCGAGTTTTGGACGGAGCGAAGGATTGTCCATGATTGATGAAGCCGTCTTCAAAAACATCGAGAGCGTCGAGTTGGCGGCAACTCTCACGTTCGCCAGCAACCTGCGGACGTTTCTGCGCGCCGCCCGATCTCAAGCGGCTTTCCGGTCGCTGGTTGTGGCAGTTGAAACTGGCGGCGCCGGGAAACTCATCGAACGCCTCTCGAAGCTGCTCGTCGTCGAATTCGATGATGGATATCGACATCCCGACGATGCGGCCGTGGCGGTCTATCTCTACGTCTTAAATGGCATTCACGACAATGCCCCCAAAGCGTTCGCCAGTGAAATCCACGACGACCAGCACGGCTCGTGGTGGTGGGCCCGGCAAATGGCCAGGTTCGTCCTGGATCAAAAAGTGCCGGCCCGAAACGCCAGACTTCGTGAGGAGGGGCTTCCGCTTCGGCTGGCAAGCGATGCCACCTCGGTCTACCACTCCTTGCGCATGCCGATTCGGCACCTGGCGACAGGCTCGCACTACGAACGGTCGCTGTCCATCCGGCTGCCTGATATTAAGTTGGTGAAATGATCGAGCATATCTGGACCTTTCTGTGCCGAGGCTCAGCGGTTGATCGTGATTCGAACAGCTTGAGCATCTTCGATATCGTCGAGCAGTTCTCGCTAGTGCCTGTGGACCAACAGCCGCATCCACAAATGATCCCCTTGTTTTTCGAGCTGGTGTCGGTCTGGGCGCGACAGAATCCGGCCGAACCGTGCAGGGAATTTGCACGCGTGGAGTTGTCGCAACCGGACAATACCACCTTGCCGATAACGGAATACGAGGTGGATCTGATGGAGTTCGAGCGTTCTCGCATTCGCGGTCGGCTCCCTGGCTTTCCAACGAACATGCCGGGACGCTATTTCGTCCAGGTCTCCCGCCGACCGACGGAGGACGATCCATGGGAAGTCGTCGCCAGAGTGCCGTTGACCATCGTCCCTCCGCAAGCTTAGGCCGGTCCGCCCCGCGTAGCCGGCATTTTCGCGTCGGTCATTGCGGTGCTTGCTCCGGCCATCCGACACCCCTAATATCGAAGGCAGGCAGCGATTCCCGCTGCCCGAACCGAAAGAAGGCAGTCTGCATGGCCAGCCACACAGCAAGCACGAAAAAGAAGACGCCCGCGGCAATCGAGGTCGCGTTCTGCGCGGCGGGCCTGGTGCCCGAAAAAATACCGATCGGCCAGCTTGCGCGCGTGCTGCGGGCTTTGCAGCGGCTGGCCGCGGGCGAAGAGGCCGAAGACGACGAAGACGAGCAGAGCGAAGTTGCGGCCGGCGGTTCGCCCTTGGGACTGGTGGGCATCAAGCGCGGGTCGGCGGTGTTTCAGTTCGCGACCCCCAATCCAGCGCAGGCGCTGACCCATTTGCGACAGACCGGAGCGATTCTCGCGTCCCCGGAAGAGATCGGAGAGAACGAATTCGTGCTCCATCCCGTGGAGGAGCTGAGTGCCGTCGCGCGGTCGCTGGGGTGCAGCATCGTGCTGCGCACCCCGGACGACGGCGAGCGGTTGGCGGAGCTCACGGCCGACTCGTTCAAGACGATATCGACCAGGCTGATCATTGAAGGCGAGACGTCGATTTCGGGTGTGGTCGCGCGGGTCGGCGGCGCCACGGCCAATCGCTGTGCCTTGCGCGTCTCTTGGCAGCCGCGGCTGTTGTATTGCGACGTGGAGTCGACCGAAGTCGCGCGCCGGCTGGGGCAATATCTCTACGAGAACGTCGTCGTGCATGGCGCCGCGCGCTGGCTGAAGACGAGCTGGCGCGTCGTCGGCTTCACGGTGGCCGACGTCCAGCGACCCGAAATAGGTTCGGTTTCGGAGGCGATGCGGGCGCTGCGTCGCGCAGGCGGCAGCGCCTGGGACGTAGTCGATGATCCGGCCGCGTACCTCGCCGAGCTCACGGGGGAGTCATGAGTGCGGCGATTGACGCCATGGTCCTGATGTGGGCCATGCGGGCGCTGAGCACGGCGCGTCCGAAGTCGGCCACCGACGACGACCTGGCACTTCAGCAACGCGCATGGATGCTGCTGGAAATGCTCCACGACGAGAAGCGGCAGATCGTGGTTCCCACCGTCGCGGTCGCGGAACTGCTCGCCGGCATTCCGCACGCGCAACACGGGCAGTTCGTGGCGGAAATGCAGCAACGCTTCTTCATGCCGCCCTTCGACATTCGCGCTGCAAGCGTTTCGGCAAAGTTGTGGCAAGACCATCGCGGTTTGCCCAAGGCCGACCAGTTGTCCAGGTCGGTGCTAAAAGCTGACGCCTTGATTATTGCGACGGCGAAGGTGGCGGGCGCGACCGATTTCTACAGCCACGAGCGCAAAGCCCGCCGGTTGGCGGAGCTTGCGGGGCTCAGCGGCAAGGATCTCCCGGTCCACACGGGCAATTTCCTGCACGAACTGGAGTGGAAAGAGCGGCTCGAGGCGGCGCGGAAAGCGGGAACTTAACCCCTGGACGCGAAATTGCCATACGAACTGTTTTCCGGTCTCCATGAGCGAACAATGATCGACGCAACCGACGAGTTTCGCGAAACAACGCTCCCAAAATCGTTGCGGCCGCTGACGCGCTTGGCACCCGACTGGGATGACGACGGCTCCGACCCGCCCAACGACGTGGCCCTCCGCGCCGCAGCCAAGGTCCTCGAGTGCCTTTCGACGGATGACGTGCCTAAGCCCGACGTTAGCCCGTCGGTCGAGGAAGGAGTCTGCATTTCGTTTTGGCACCGAGACCGCTATGCCGACATCGAATGCTTTAACACGGGCGAAATCGTCGCCGCCGTGATGGACGAGCAGCGGCGGCACAAAACGTGGACTGTTCGCCGGACGGCCAGCGACGTCCTCGCTGCCGTTTCCCAACTCAAGAAGCGCCTAACCGAGTCTGCGATTTAGTCGAGAGCGACGATCTTTCACGGTTCGACGACGATGCTGGGGCTAGACCCAAAGCTGGCAAGGCGCGCCGTGTATCCGGTGCAGCAATTTCGTGCGTCACCTGCGCCGGGATGCGGCAAGCGTTCCTAAGGCCGTCCGCGTGGCATCAAGAAGCGCATCGAGCCAACTGCGCCGGCCAAAACTGGCATTCGGGCGCCGAAAGAAAACGACGATTTCTCCATACTCGTTTGGTTCATTTCCAGTCAGGGCCTCTAAACGGTGCGCAATGTCCTCCCACCTGCCCAGCTTGCTGGTCCATCTTGCGTCGGGAAGTTGCCGCGCCGCGTGCGTGGGCGCGCCGTCCTTGGCGAAAAGAGCCACTTTTTCGAAGCCGCGCTGGAATCTCCCGTCCCCGCACCCCTCATAACCGAGGCTGGCATACAGTTCGGCGAACGCGCGCACGCTGGCATCAGCCATAATGCCTCTCGGCCAATCGTGCGCCACCGGCCACCAAAAATGTGCCATGTCGTTTGCCGACCAGGCGATGCAGTTGTAGCCAAAATCGATGTTGCTCGTGATTTCCTATTCACCGGCGCGAAGCCTCGAAAACCACGTTGCCAGCCGCGCTTCACGGTTGTCCACGCAGTGACCTTCAATCTGCGCATTCCGGGCCTGCAGTTCGTTGGGGTCGGCAAGCAGTGCCCGTAGCTCGTCCGTTGAAAGCCGTTCTTGAAGCAGGGCCAGCAAGTCGCTGACCCGCATCCGGCTATAGGTAGCCATGCGTCCGGCCCCAGCCGAGTCAGGCCGCCGTCATGGCGGCCATGTTGCCCTCGGCTCCCGCTGGAATCGGATCCTCGCCCGTGATCGCGGCCAGCGCAGAGAACCAGTGGTCCGGCTGGCGAGCAATCTCGCGAAACAGATGGGGAAGCGCTGCGCGGCCCAAACCGATGATTTGCAGGTATAGCCACCCAAGCCAGTTGAGCGGTAAAATGGTCGGCCCCAACGGGCAAACGAACGCGCTGGCAGAAGCCCCGACCAATGGGTTACGAGATGCCAAAATCCCTCGTGTTTTGCGGCCCTTGCAAATTTGCAAGAGCCGTCGAGCGGACCTGCGTTAGGAACGTGATCCAAGCCACTTTCTAGGGAGGCTGGGGATGGGTCCAGCAACTTCCGGCCGACGTGGACGCATCCCAAGCCACTCGCGGCGGAGACTTGGGTGAAGCGGTCGGCCCTGGGAACGCCAACCGGGCCAACGCCCGCCGCAGCCCCGCTAACGGGGTAAAAGATGGCGAAATCCCTCGTGTTTTCCCGTGAGCGCAAATTTGCGCTCGCGGCTGCCGCGCCTGGCAAAGAGGCGCTCAAGGGCGCCCGGCCAATCTGCTGGGAACGCAAACCGTTGGAACGTCGCGAAGCCATGCCAAGCCACTTTGCCCGCAGACTGAAAGAAGTGACCGCTCGAGCCCAAAAAAGATACCACCCTGGAACTACGAGATGATGAGATCCTTCGGTTTTTTCTCGTTCGTGCAAATTTGCACGAACGAGAAAGTTTTCCTTGGAGCCGGCGATCTGCAAGGCCACGAGAAGCCCGGCTAAAGCCGGCTCAAGATTGGTTGGGTAGGGTCGCCAACCACCAGCTAAAGCTGGTGGCAAACAGGGTCCGCACTGATCGCCCCTGAGGCCGAACCGGCCGAACCCCAACCCCCAACCCCCAACCCCCTCATCCCTCATCAAATGTCCGAACCAAACGACAAACCGAAACGCCAGCGCAGGCCCCATGCGCCCAGCGACCGCGATTGCCGCATCTACGAGCGGCATGTGCTCGAAGGCGAGACGCAAGACGTCGTCGCCGCCGATTACAAGCTCACGCGGCAACGCGTGGCACAAATCGCCGGCGACGTCGAAGGCTGGATCTCCGGCCATCCGGAACACCCGCTGGCCAAGAGCATGCGCGTTCGCTGCACGCGGCGCTGGGAATCGCTGTGGGCCCAAACCATGACCGGCTTCGATCGCAGCCGCGAAAACCGCGAAGTCACCATCGAACGCACGTCGCGCGACCAAGTGCCGGACAGCGACCGCCCGCCACGCGTGACCGTCGTTCACGAGCGCACCGTACGGCAGCATCCGGGCGACGTGCGGTTCCTGCAGGTCGCCGTGCGCGTGGCCGATCGCCAACAAAGGTTGTGGCCACGAGTGGAGGTCGTTGACAAGGAGAACGTCGAGATCGCACGTGACGGCCTGGGAAGGCCATCCTGCAGCGCGGCAACGCGGTTTCCGTTTCTGCCGGCCGGGCTGTGCGACCTGGCCGACCTGGCGCGGGGCATGCGGAACGGCACAGAGTCCGTTCCCTACAGAGTCGCCGACGGCGAGAAGCCGATATCGTGTTTGTTCGAGACACGCTGCGCCGATGCCTTTCGCTGCCTGGGTTTCACGGTCAGAGAGCTCGGCCAAGGTTGCGGACGTGTGGCCGATTGTCTGGCGCTGGCCCCGGCCGACCGCTTCGGCGTGATCCTCGACGCCAAGGTCCGCCGCGACGGCTACACGCTGGGCACCGACGACCGACAATTCTGCGACTACGCCACGCGACACAGCCGCGAGCTGGCACAGTCGGGCATCGACCGCGTCTATTTCGCCGTCATCGGCAGCGGCTTTCGTCAACACGACCTGGAGAACCTTGCCCAACATATGGCCGCCGAACCGATTCGCAGCGTGTGCTTTCTCGAAACACACGCCCTGATGCGCCTGGTCAACGACAGCATCCACCAGCGAGATACCTTTCGCCTGTCGGAGATCGACCGACTGTTGTTCGGCAACAAGATTATTGAGGCGTAGACATTGGCTTGCCTAAACGAATGTTGGTGCGCTGGCACGCGGCGGCAAGTTGGCGGGCGGCAACCGCTTGGGGCGCGGCCACGAGGAGGCAGGGCCTTGTTTTCCGCAAGCGCTTGCCGCCGCCGAGTTCGATCAGGCTTGGTTGTCGCCCCAAAGTATCCGGCGTAGGATGGACGCATGAAATGCGCCGCACCTTTCGATTCACCGACGCGACCGACAAACAACTTGTCAAGGGAGCCAGCGCCACTTTGTCGAGCGAACTAGCGCACCTGGAACTGCTGGCCGACGTCGACTCGCTGATGACCGAGATCGACGCCTGGTCGCGGCAGGCCGATGATTGGCCGCCTGCCCGCCAGGTGCGTGCCCTCGTTCGCCGGCTTTCGGAGCGCACCGACACCCTGCGTGTGCGGCTCGAAGCGCCGCTGGTGATGGCCACGCTGGGCGGCACCGGAACCGGCAAGAGTACGCTGGTGAATGCCCTGGTTGGCGGAGAAGTATCGACCGCCGGACGGCAACGGCCCACCACGCGGCAGCCGATCCTCGTCTGCCGCGACGATCTCAAACCGGAACAGCTTGGCATCGCCGGCGAGAGCGTGCAGGTGGTCCATCGCAATTTGCCCATGCTGCGAGATTTCGTGCTGCTCGATTGTCCCGATCCCGACACCACGGAAGACGAAGAGGCGCCGGGCACCAATCTCGCCCGGCTGCGGGAGCTGCTGCCGCATTGCGACGTGCTGCTGATCGCCACCACGCAGCAGAAGTATCGCAGTGCCCGCGTGGCCGAAGAGCTGGCCGCGGCGGCCGCCGGCGCCCGGCTGGTCTTTGTGCAGACCCACGCCGACACCGACGACGACATCCGCGACGATTGGCGGCGGATCATGTCGGAGGAATATGCCACGGGCGAGATGTTCTTCGTCGATTCGGTGGCCGCGCTGGCCGACGCCCGGCAAGGCGTGCAGCCGCGGGGCGAGTTTGCCCGGCTGCTGGAGTTTCTTTCGCACCAGTTGACCGGCACGGCCGCCAAGCGCATCCGCCGGGCGAACTTCTTGGACCTGACCGCCGAGACGCTGGCCGCCTGCCGCGATCGGCTGGACGCCGGTTTGCCGAAGGTCGAAGAGTTGGAAATCGGCATCGCCGAGCAGCGGGCCAAGCTGGCCACCCGCCTGTCTGCCGAGATGCGCGAAGAGCTGCTGGCCGGCCGCCGCTCCTGGGAGAACCGCCTGCTGAACGAGGTCACATCGTGCTGGGGCTTCAGTCCGTTCTCGTGCGTGCTGCGGCTGTATCAGGGCATCGGCGGCCTGCTGTCGAGCGCGGCGCTGTTCCGCGTGCGAACGCCGGCACAGCTCGCCTTATGGGGCGCGTTCGAGGGCGGTCGCCGCTGGCGCACGCGGCGGCAAGAAACCGCGGCCGACGAAGCCTCCGCGCGTGCCGTCGCGGCAAGCTGGGACGAAGGCGAGCTGCGCACCGCGGCGATCATCATCGACGGCTACGCCGCCGACGCCGGCCTGCCGCGCCGCGAGACGCAGGTCGCCGCCGTCGAGCGCGAGGCGGCGGCGGCCGGCAAAATGTGGATCGCCGTGGCCGGCACCGAACTGCAGCAGGTCATGGCCCGTCTGGCTCAACGGCATACCGGCTGGTGGGTGCGGTTGCGATACGAGTTGGCCTTCGTGCTGTTGCTGGTCGTCTTGCTGTATCGTTTCGGGCGAAACTTTTTCTACGACTCGTGGCTGGCGGTCGAGCTGGGCCTGCGGCCGCGGGCCGAGCCGGTGCTGGGCACCGACTTCTTTCTCGGCGCCAGCTTCACGCTGCTGTTGTGGTGCGCGTTTCTGATCTGGCTGTTCAGCACCCGCTTGCGGAAAGGCGTGCGCGGCGAGATCGAGCAGCTCGCCTCCCGCTGGAACAACGCCAAGTTGATGTCGACGGTCTTTGCCGACTTGGAGAACGACTGCCGCGTCATTCACCAATATCGTGGCGAATTGGAGCGGACCGAGAACCGCGTCGCCCAGCTTCAACACCGCCTGGCCACTCCCGACACCCGCCTGGGACACCGCATCGATGTCGACCAACGATGACACTCGGCCGCCGCTCGCCGGTCAGCGGGTGGCGTTCGCCGGCAAGCTGGCCGGCATGGCCCGCCGCGACGCGCAAGAGTTCGTGCGCGCCCACGGCGGCGTGCCGGTCGAGAAGCTCGACGACAACGCGCAGCTCATCGTCGTGGGCGAGGGCGATTTTCCGCTGGGCGACGTGGCCGACTGGTTCGAGCGGCACGAAGAGCAGCGTCGCGCGGCCGAGCGCGGGCAATGCACGGTGATCACCGAGACACAGCTTTGGCAGCAGCTCGGCTTCGTCGATGCCGAGCGGAACATTCATCGGCTTTATACGCCGGCCATGCTGGCCGACCTGCTGGGCGTGCCGGTGGCCGTGATTCGCCGCTGGCACCGCCGCGGGCTGATCGTGCCGGCGCGCGAGGTCCGCCGCTTGCCCTACTTCGACTTTCAGGAGGTCGCCACGGCCCGGCGGCTGGCCGAGTTGATGGCCGCCGGCAATTCACCGCCGCAGATCGAAAAAAAACTCGCCGCACTGCACCGGCTGGTGCCGGGCGTCGAACGGCCGCTGGCCCAGCTTTCGATCTTGGTCGAGGGCAAGGAGCTGCTGCTGCGGCAAGGCGACGGCCTGATCGAACCGGGCGGGCAGCTTCGCTTCGACTTCGAGCCGCCGGAAAGCGAAGCTCCGCCCGCGGCACTGCCGTTGGCTTCCGTCCACACCGCCGGCAAGCAACCGACGATGTCGGCCGAAGAACTGCGCGAATGGGCTGCCAGGAAGGACGACGAGGGCCAGATGGAAGTGGCTATCGAGCTTTATCGAGCGTCGCTGATGTCGGGCGGGCCGAACTCAGAAACCTGTTTCGCGTTGGCGGAGCTGCTGTACCGCGTCGGCGACGCGTCGGCCGCCCGCGAACGCTATTACATGGCCATCGAGCTCGACGAGAGCTACGTCGAGGCGCGGGCGAATCTCGGCTGTGTGTTGGCCGAGACGGGGCAGCACGAGTTGGCCGTGGCCGCCTTTCAAGGTGCGCTCACCTATCATCGCGATTATCCCGACGTTCACTATCATCTGGCCCGCGCTCTCGACGACCTGGGCCGCCGCGACGAGGCGGAGCTGCACTGGCGGATCTTTCTGGACCTTTCGCCCGACAGCCCTTGGGCCACGACGGCCGCGGAGCGGTTGGGGCTGGAGCACGGGGACCATTAGCGAATTCCAAGCGGTCGGGCCGGGAAGCTTGGTGTTGATCGATGGAACGACCAGCATGGCCGGCACCGTGATGGGGTCGGACGGCATGCGGCGCGCAAGTTCGCGCTCTCCCCGCCGTGAAACTGCCCGAGCGCTAAGCGGAGGCTGGATCAATTGGCCAACGGCACAACACGCGCCCCGAGGGAATCGCCGAGCCGTTCTTTGCCCGTCGCCAGCGCGGCGAACTGCCGGAGCTCGATCTTGGGAGCTAGGCGCCGCGAGCCGGGTCGATGGCCCTGAAAGCGAAAAACGGCCCGAACGACTGGCACGCTCCCTCTCCGTCCCTCCGGGGCGCGCAGGCGGGCGCCCCGGGGCGGAGTGAGGGCCTTGGCGCCGCTTTCGATTCGATTCCCGACAACCGCCCCAATGCACCGCGAAACCATCGCCCGAAACAGTTTGCCGTCTCGGCAGAAAACCGCGGTTCGATGCGCGTGCCGGCGGCGCAGCAGCGGCCGCCTGTGTAGCAGCGACCGCCTGCGTTTTCATCGGGCACCGGGATGAACCAGCCTGTCAAGCGTCGCAGCGCCAGAAAGGCGGCCGACGACCGCACGGGCCGGATTGCATGGCCCGCAACGATCCGACTAAAGTATAGGTGCCTTGAATTGTCTTCCGAGTTAGCCGTCTGATGTGACATGAGCACGGTCTTGCCCGACCAAGATAAAGTCCTGACCGCGATTCGGACGGCGGCGCAGTCGCTCGGTCGCCCTCCATCGCGTTCTGAGTTCATGCGTTACGTAAAACGACCGGCTCTAGACTTACGTCAAAGTAGTGTTACCTAAGTCTGAAAGACTAATTCAACACGACTTGTCAGGACACTTGGTCGCGCCAATCCTTGGTCAGCGGCGACCCGTTGTTGGTCACCCACCCTCGCACAAGGAGTGTCCTCATGTCGTCTCGGAAAGATCGTCCACGCCCGGCCCCGCGCGAACCGGGCCAAGTGGCTCAAGCCGGCAACGTCGAATTGCGCAGCTACGACGTCGGTGCTTTGCCGCTCATCAATCACATTCTGGAGAAGATGCGGTTGGAAGAGTTCTTCAGCGAACGCCTGCCGCCCGACGACCCACGCGCCGAGCTGCCCACGGCCCAAGGGCTGCTGGTCATGGTCCGCAACGTGCTCGTCTCACGCCAGCCGATCTACGGCGTGGGCGAATGGGCCGCGCGGTTCGCCCCCGACCTGTTCAACCTCTGGGAAGCGGAACTGGCCTTGCTGGGCGACGACCGGCTGGGACGCAACATGGTCCGT